>ERZ795060.46-NODE-46-length-149192-cov-11.998478_pt1 | contig 149192 bp, 131 predicted proteins | sample MGYA00375144_ERZ795060 | MGnify/ENA primary metagenome ERZ795060 (study PRJEB30189, sample SAMN05720157) | activated sludge metagenome | isolation source: anaerobic digester from wastewater treatment plant | place: Japan | collected 2015-05-15 ...
GAAGGCACGGGAGCAGGCAAATACATCGTGCACAAAAAGGAAGTAAGCTTCAGCTGGACGCCCCGATTCGCCGCCGAGTATGAATATAACGGCAGGGTAAGGACGGATATTATGGGTATATCCATACCGGACGACCAGCTATCCGGACGCATACCGCCCGATAATATCGGTGTAAGGTTAAGCTTCGACAGGGAAGTAAAGGACGCGGGCACATACACCGTAACGGCGTCTTTAAAAAACGCAAGCAACTATACGCTTGTGGGCGACTTAACATATACCTTCCGTATCACCAAAGCCCCCATAATCGTACACGCCGACGACTTCACCATAGACTACAATCAGCCGCCGCCCGAGTTCACGGCCACAGTATCCTGGCTAAAGGGCGATGATACGGCGGATATGATACCCGTATCCTTCAGCTGCTCTTATAAACAGGGCGACAACGCGGGAACATATGATATTTATGTGATAGCCGGCGACACGCAGAATTACGAGGTAATCCAGAGCGATAAAGGCACGCTTACCGTAAACCGCATACGCCAGACGGGCATAACCAAAGACAACCCGCAGCCCAGGGTATACAACGGGCAGCCCTGGACATACCATCCGCCCATGCAAAACGGCGGCACATCCGAGGTCGATTGCGCCCCCGTAAACGCCGGCGAGCATACCGTAAAAGTCACGGTTACGCTTAACGACAACTACTTCGTAGAGGAATTCTTTGTAACGCTTACAATACTGCCCGCGACGCCCGTAATCAAGGTTTCGCCGATATCGGTAAATTATCTTGCCGACGGGCAAAAGCTTGGCGACGAGCTTATAACGGGCAGGGCGTACTTCAAGCCCTTCCCCGACTCGGAAGAAGCCGAGATAGAAGGCAAATTCGCGTTCTCGCCCCAAAGCCCCACGCTTTTCGGCGAGGAGAGCGATTATACGGTGGTATTTACGCCATCCAGCGCCAACTTCACAGAGGTTACGGGAAGCGTCAGGATAACACCCGTGTTTACCGATATCGAGCAGAAAATAACATTCGTCTTCTTCGAGGGCGGGATAAAGGACGGCAAGATCCGCTCCACAACCGACAATATCGTTCTGGTTATTTCGGTAAACAGGGACATAGACGACGGCATCGAACTGTATGTAAACGGAGAGAAGCTGCCCAATATGACAATCGAGGTAAGCGAGGGCGTAAACACCCTTGACATCGAGATAAGAAAGAACGGCACGCTGCTGGCCGGCTACTCGTACGAAGTCCTGTATAACCAGGAAGAGGACGAGGGCGAGAACGGCGGCGGCAATAACGGCGGCGGCAACAACGGCGGGGGCGGCCCCACAGTCAAGCCGCAGATACCCACAGGCAAAAAGGTCGACTGGGCAAAGGTAGGCATAATAGCGGGCAGCGTGGCGGGCGGCATTGCCGTAATCGCGCTTATCGCCATAATAATAGTAAGGGTAAAGGCCAAAAAGGAATAATTACGGAGAGTTCGTGATGAGAAAGAAAACGCTTATACTGCTGTGCGCCGTAATACTTATTTTCGCGGCTATCCTCGCGGTTTCCTGCGGCAACAGAAGATCCGGAGGTAACGGCGGCGGAAACAGTATTGCCGTGCCCGAGCTCGCCAAAGTGACGGCGGCGCGCGAGGCGGCGGCAGCCAGAGGCAGCAAGTACATAGACACCGAAAACACCCTCTGCCTCAGGCTGGACAACGAAGTATGCGAGCCCGTAAGGATTATTCTCGAGTTCAACAACGACTCCAATTTCGATATCTATTCCGTAAAGATTAATTCGGTCGAATACGACAAATCCAAATTCTTAAGAGGCTACTCGCCCAAAAAGGTAGAAATAAAAATAGAGCCGCTTTTCGACAAAGCGGGAAGCTATTCCTTCGAGCTAACCGACATCTATTACAGCACGGGCACCAAGGTTAACCCCATCAAGAAGTTCGACAAGATTGTAATACCCGTAAGGGTGGCGCCCACATTTAATGTTACCCTCGACCTCTCCCAAACGGCGCTCCCCGAGGGGCAGCAGGCAAGAGTGATAGAGGGCTTCAGGTTCGGCAACTATATGGACTTTTTAAGCAGCGAGTCCGAAATGAACGATGTCGCCGTACCGGGTTACGGCTTCGTGGGCTGGTACACTAAGCCCGACCCCGATATCAGTAAGGAATCGCCCATATACTCCTATACCGAGCGCTACGAATTCTTTACCGATGTAACCTTCTACGCCATATACGATTGCCTGTACACCTTTAACGCCAACGAGTCCGAGGGCGCTACCACGATAACGGGGCTTACCAATACCGGGCGCAAAAATAATTATTTCACCCTTCCCGACACCCTGGGCGGCTACCCCGTAAAGTATATCGCCAGGGAAGCCTTCCGCAACACAAACAACATTTATTATATCGAGTGCAACGAATCTCTGATAGCTATAAAACAAAGGGCTTTCCAGGATTGCACCTCGCTTCGCGGCATAATCTTTAACGAAGGGTTAACCGAAATAGAAGCCTACGCCTTCTCGGGCTGTACCAAGCTGGACAATATGGATAAGTTCCCCTCAACGCTTACAACCTTGGGCAACGGAGTGTTTGAGTATTGCGGATGGCAAACCAAAATAGGTTCGCTTACCGTAGAGGGAGGCAAGACCCTCATAATTCCCGCCACATTAACCAGCATAGGGGATAACTGCTTCCGTTACAGCAAGTTTAACGCCGTCTACTTCGAGGACTACGGCGAATATGTGCCCACGGTAAACTACGGCAAGCAGCTGTTTTACTCTTCAGAGTCGCTGGAAACCATACGCACCGCCGCCGACATATCGAAACCGCGAGAAATAACAAACGGCAGTAACGGGCTCAGGAGAATCCCCGAGGAAGCCTTCGCGTACTGCAAAAACCTTAAGAATGTCCATCTGTCCGAGGGCCTTACCGAAATAGGCCCCAAGGCGTTTATGTGCGTTGCGGGCACCATGCAAAACTTCACGGCGCTAAACATCCCCGACACTCTTGAGGTTATAGGCCTTCAGGCCTTCGCCAATGTGCCGGTTTCGGCCATCAACTTCAAATCCGACACTTCAAGCAGGCTGAGAAGGCTTGGCGACTACTGCTTCCAGGAGTCCAACCTTTCGGGCAGGCTTCTCCTCAAAACCCCCATGCTGGAGAGCTGGGGCGCCTCTCCTTTCTGGGGAAGCACAAAGCTTACCTCGATATTCCTATACACCAACCAGGTGCCCGACGACTTCGCCGTAAACAACAAAAACCTGCCTGCGGGCCAGGGCCTTAGCAACAGAATCAAGTATTATGTCCCCGAACGCCTTCATGAGCAATACCGTACCAAGTGGAAAGTAGAGTATTCGGTAGGGGGCGTCGGCAGGACAGAAGACCTCAATATATACGCCATCGAAAATATTTTCTCCGACAAATATTCCTACGAGAAAAAATACAACGATTCTTACGGCGGTGACTATCTTGTGCTCACCAACATATTTGAAACCGCCGGCAACACCGCCGAGATACCTGAAACCATTACGATAGGCACAACCCAGTATTTTATAAAGGCAATCGGGCCTTATGTGGCGGGCGCCAACATAACTTCGGTAAAATTCGTAAACCCGGGTATCATAAAAGTGATAGGCGACTACGCCTTCCGTTACAGCGAAAACCTTGCCGACTTCTGCCATAAGGACTACAGCGGAAGCCGCTTCGAGCAATTCGATAACCTGGAGCGAATAGGCGCCAGCGCCTTCGAGGGCACGGCGGTTACCCGTTTTATTGCCCCTCAAAGCCTGAATTTTATAGCCGAGGACGCCTTCTTTGGGTGCAAGAGCCTCAGCAGGGTGATAATAAGCGATAAATATTTCGGCGAGAACGCCTCGGAGGGCAATGTTTCGGTTATGGGGCGGGCTTTCAACAGCTGCCCAAGCCTCGATAGCGTTGTCGTAGGTAAGAAGGTTAATGTGATAGCCTCAAACGCGTTCGGAAACTGCAAGGCTCTTTCGGTATTCGTAATGGAACATGACATACTGCCTGACTTCCCCGCGGGCGGGGGAAGCGGCACCATAGGGATCCTGGGCGACAGCAATTCCATCGTAAGAATTTACGCCAGCAGCCGGCTCATAGAGGACAAAAATGAAAAGGTTCAGTACTCGTCGTTCTTCTCCTATAAGCAATACACCTTTGTAAAAGGCTACTGGGACTACGCGGCAAACAGCGGAAACGGCGGGCCGGTTATTGATCCCGCATATTAAACATCGATTTTTTTGGCAATAATCATCCAATAAGTTTTCTTTATCAAATTAATTTGATAAAATATATGGCAAATATGCTTGCAAGGAAAAAAATGCTATGCTATAATAACGGCATTAGCAGTCCTTGCTTTAGATTGCTAGCAGAACTAAAAACAGACTGGAGGTATAAAATGAAGCTGAAACCATTGTTCGACAAAGTTGTTGTAAAACAAGTAGAAGCAAGCGAAACCACGGCAAGCGGCATAGTTTTGCCCAACAAAGCGCAGGAGAAGCCTCACCTTGCCAAGGTCATTGCTGTCGGCGAAGGCGGCGTCATTGACGGTAAGGAGATCAAAATGGTAGTTAAAGTAGGCGACACCGTGCTTTACAGCAAGTATGCCGGGTCGGAGTTCAAGCACGACGGAGAAGAGCTTATCATTCTTAGGCAAAGCGACATTCTCGCCATTGTCGAAGACTAAAAATCTAAAAAAGGAGAGTGTGATATGGCAAAACAAATAAAGTACGGAGAAGAGGCGCGCAGAGCGCTTGAAGCAGGCGTAAACGCTTTGGCAAACACTGTTAAACTCACGCTGGGCCCCAAGGGGCGTAATGTCGTCCTTAGCAAGAAGTACGGGCTTCCCCTTATAACCAACGACGGCGTTACCATCGCCAAAGAAATCGAATTGCCCGATCCGTTCGAAAACATGGGCGCCCAGATCATAAAGGAAGTTTCCACAAAGACCAACGATGTCGCGGGCGACGGCACCACCACGGCGGCTGTTCTCGCGCAGGCCATGATAAGCGAAGGCCTCAAGAATGTGGCGGCGGGCGCCAACCCCATGATGCTCCGCAAGGGCATACTCGACACCGTAGAAATCGCGGCCGAAGAGCTTAAGAAAATCAGCAAGCCCGTATCCGACAAACAGAGCATAGCTTCGGTAGCCAGCATTTCGGCGGGCGACGAAAAGATCGGCCAGCTTATCTCCGAGGCCATGGAAAAGGTCGGGAAAGACGGCGTTATCACGGTAGACGAAGGCAAATCCATGAAGACCGAGCTTAATGTCGTAGAGGGCATGCAGTTCGACAGGGGCTATGTAAGCGCCTACATGGTAACCAACACCGACAAGATGGAAGCCGAGCTGGACGACCCCGTCATACTCATCACCGATAAGAAAATCTCCAACATACAGGAAATACTGCCCGTTCTCGAGCAGGTTCTTAAGGGCGGACACAAGCTGCTTATAATCGCCGACGAAATCGAAGGCGAAGCCCTTGCCACCCTCGTTGTAAACAAGATTAAGGGTGTTCTCAACTGCGTAGCCGTCAAGGCCCCCGGTTTCGGCGACAGGCGCAAGGCAATGCTGCAGGATATCGCCATCCTCACCGGCGGCCAGGTTATTAGCGAAGAGCTCGGCCTCGACCTCAAGGACGCCAACCTCAATATGCTCGGCAGGGCCAAGACCGTTAAAGTAGACAAGGACAACACGACGATAGTGGGCGGCGCCGGCGACAAGGACGAAATCGAAGCCCGCATCAAGTCCATCAAGGCCCAGATTGCCGAAACCACTTCGGACTACGACAGAGAAAAACTGCAAGAGCGCCTCGCTAAGCTCGCCGGCGGCGTAGCCGTCATCAATGTCGGCGCGGCGACCGAAGTCGAAATGAAGGACATAAAGCTCCGCATGGAAGACGCCCTCGCCGCTACCAGAGCCGCGGTAGAGGAAGGCGTTGTGCCCGGCGGCGGCATCGCCCTCATCTCGATAATCGATAAGGTAAAGAAGGCCACCGCCAGGTTTGAAGGCGACCAAAAGACGGGCGCCGAAATCGTCATAAAGGCCCTCGAGGCTCCCTTAAGGCAGATAGCAGCCAACAGCGGTGTGGACGGCGGCGTTGTTATAAATAATGTAATGCGCAAGAGAAGCCCGAGCTACGGCTACGACGCCCTCAGGGGCAGATACTGCGACATTATTGAGGCGGGCATCATCGACCCCACCAAGGTTGCCCGCACCGCCCTTCAGAACGCCGGCAGCGTAGCGGCGACCCTCCTGACAACCGAGTCTATTGTCGCCGACATCCCCGAGCCTCCCGCTCCCGCTCCCGCGCCCGGCGGAGATATGTACTAATCAGCAAAACACCTCCTATCCCAAATATATAAAAGTACCGCGGTTATATGCCGCGGTATTTTTTATGAGGTAAAACAAGGAAGCCGCTTCAGTTTAACATACATAAACCGAAGTTAAACGCGAAAATGTACACAAACCACGCCGTTGTCGGTATAATGGCGAGCCAAAGCTCCCTTGTGTTTTTTATGTAGTGGTGGATAAGAAAAGTAAGCCCAATAATTATGGCAAAAGATATCCCCAACGCGCCGTAGGCAGAGTGCCACTTAAAAAGGGTAAGCGGCCAAAGAAGCGAAAGGGCTATAATGCCCGCCCAGACGGCAAGAAAAATTCTAAGCTCCTTTTTCATCATCGTAAAGGCGCATGAGATTACGGCAAAGGCGAACGCAGCGAAAAACCCCATCTCGTAAATTATGCCGTAGGGGGCGAAAGAGGGCTTTTTCAGCGAGGTGTACCATTCCCCGCCCGTGTCAGAGAAAAAGGAAATAAAATACACCGCCGCGAACATCACCGCCAGCGAAGCGCAAAACGCCAGCATCAGCTTGAAATACTTCATAGTAGATTATATTAGGCTCTGTTAATATCGATACCCGAAGGGCGCAAATTAACTATGTGTACAAACGCTGAATCCCTGCTGAGCCGGAGGTGATTTACATTGACTGCCAACCGCCCTTGTGGTATACTTTTTGATATGAAAAAACCGCTAATCGCGCTTGTGGCCGCTATAATGATTTTGTCGTCCCTGCTAGCGGGCTGCGACAAAAAAGCGGAGGTCAATTACAGCGAATATTTCAATAATTTTTCCTCCCACAAGGGCTTCGAGGCCGTGTCCGAAAAGCTTGTTCTGGACAAGGATATTTTTGTGGACTCCTACCACAGCAGGTCGGGGCTGTATCTCATTAAAGAAGCCATAAAGCTCGGCTCGCAGACATACTACAATTACGGTTTCGCCACTCCCGATGGCGTCATTCTGGCGCCCAGGTACGCCCAAATTCTGGACATAAACGGAGATTTTGCCATTGCCGTAAAGAGGCAGGCTTTGGGTTCCAGCTTCACAAATAAGGTCGGGCTGGTGCGCGTAAAGGGCGAAAACGCCGGCAAAGAGATGGGCTTTGCCCACGAGTACAGCTCGACCACCGCCCCGCTGTACACCTTTCTGGACAGCAAATACCTTATAATGTTCGGCGAAAAGGATAGGGGCGGCGTATACGATTACGCCACTGTTTACGATTACACCACGGCAAACGGCATGCTCGAGGTAGGGAGGGTATCCAATACCACCTTCTCTACGACATTTTCTCTTAGGGACGGATACCTCGCCGCCGTGGGCAAAAGCGTGGTAAGGTATTATTATTTCGACCGCATCGACAGCAACGGCTATTACTCTTTAGCTCCCGAGGGCGTCTGGGTGCCGTTTACCGAGGCCGACGGCTTCCCCGATATGAGCCTTGTTACCGTAAGCGTATTTTATCTCGGCAACGGCTGGTATGTCGAAACTGGCATGTACACCAGCGCCACACAGTTTACGGGCTACGAGCAGACCAAAACCTCCGAGAACAAGACCTATTATTATATAAACAAATCCACCCGCTACAATATCAAGTCGGGCATAAGGTTCCCCACCGACAGGGTAACCCTTGTCGCAAACAAATACTCTTCCGAGTATGTCAAGGAGATGACCGCCGCCCTCAACACGGCAAATGTCTACCCCGACGACAAGCTGCCAATGTATCAGCCGCCCATAATCCCGCCCAGCGAGTTTATTAAGGAAGGCTATTCGCTTGTTTATTACGACTTCCCGTTTTACGACGACAGCGACAAGATAAGGTGGGGGCAATCCTTCTCGGTGTACGACAAAAACGCCGATATCATAAACCTCGAGGACCTGGTTATGCCTCTTTTGTTTGTGGACGGCGTGGGGCTTCAAAACAGCGACCCCGTCTATGAGCTTCCCGGGCGCGAGCTTTCTTACCATAAAGAGGATGGAAGCCTGATAACCCTGATGCCCGTTGCCGAGAAGTATTTTTACCACCCCGTTATGATAAACGACGGCATGATAGTGGGCTACCGCGCCGACTTTAACCAGGGCCCCGGCATGCTCACCACGATGATGGGCGCAATGAGCCTGGACGGCTCCGAAATCCCTTATGAATTCGTAGAGCTCACAATGTTTGTGGACGGCTACGCCACGGGCTCAAAAATCGTCGTAGGGGCGGATAACAAAAGGACAAGAGAGTTCTACCGCATAAGCAAAAACGGCGTTATAACCCCGATTGCGAATGTTTACAGCCTGAAAAACGGTATGTATATCACCAAAGAGGGCGAAAAGTACGGTCTGTACGCCAACGACGGGCGTAAGCTTCTGGACGCAGAATACGAAAGCCTCGCCGTTATAGAGCATTACCTTGTGGACGGGCTTTATTTCGACGCCAAGGTCGTCGGCTCAAAGGACGGCAGGGGCATTATTTTTGAGGTTACCACCAAAAACTGATATGGAAACTAAAGTAGGAAAAGAAGAACTGCTGGCGCTGGGCGGCGAGCTTATAAGAGAGGGCTTCCCCGTGGCTTTCCCCACCGAAACCGTTTACGGGCTGGGCGGGGACGCGTACAACGAAAAAGCCGTCGAGGCGATTTTCAACGCAAAAGGCAGGCCGCAGGACAACCCCCTGATAGTGCATATATCCTCACCAAAAGAGCTTGAGGGCGTCGCTGTCGATGTCCCCAAAGCAGCGTATAAACTTTTTGAGGTGTTCTCTCCCGGGCCCCTTACCCTTGTGCTCAAAAAATCCCCCCTTATCCCCAAAAGGACGACGGGCGGGCTGGATACGGTAGGGGTAAGGATTCCCGACCACCCCTTAGCGCTAGGGCTCATTAAAGCCGCCGCCCGCCCCATAGCGGCGCCTTCCGCCAATGTAAGCGGCAGGGTAAGCCCAACAGAAGCCTCGCATGTCTTAGAGGATATGAAGGGCAAAATCCCTCTTATTCTCGACGGCGGAAAGACAAGGGTGGGCATCGAAAGCACCGTTTTGGACCTAACCAAAGATATTCCCGTAATTCTCCGCCCCGGCGCGGTAACCGCGGGCATGCTCGCGCCCGTTCTGGGCGCGGTTAAAGTGTTCAGCGGCGAAGTGGTTGTCGCCGAAGCCCCCGGGATGAAGTACAAGCATTACAGCCCCGTCTGCCCCTGCGTGGGCGTAAACGGCCCCCAAACAGCCAGAGCCGAGTACGAAAAGCGGGAAGGGGAGGGGCTTAACCCCGTGTTAGTCGCAAGCGATAACCTTATAGAAAAAAGCGGCATAAAAAACGCCATATCGCTGGGCAATTCTCCCGAAGCGGCTATGGCAAACCTTTTTTCCGCCCTCCGCAAAGCCGAAAAAAAATTCGGGTATATACTTCTCGAGTGGTTCGAGGGCGCCGATTACTATCCCGTCCAAAACCGTATCAAGAAAGCCACGGGCGGCGCGGTAATCAGATAACGAAAGTGCGCGCGCCAAGCTGATTTCGGCTTTTTGCGCAGTGTATATTATTCAATAAAGCCCGCATAAATTTTTACATTATATTTATTACTATAAGGATTTAAGTTAGGGGTGCTATTACCTTGCAATTTCTTACAATTTATTCTATACTAAATTAAGTACAAAGGAGGTAAATTTTATGAAAATTGCTCTGGGTTCGGATCACGGCGGAATAACGCTTAGGGAAGCTGTAATTAAAGCGGTAGCCGACGGCGGGCACGAGCTTATCGATTTCGGCACCGACAAGAGCGACTCCTGCGACTATCCCGATTACGCCTTGCTTGTCGCAAACGCCGTTGTGTCGGGCGTAGCGGACAAAGGCATACTTCTTTGCGGCACGGGCATAGGCATGTCGATTGCCGCAAACAAGGTAAAAGGCATAAGGTGCGCCCATGTGACCGATGTCTTTTCGGCTCAGATGTGCGCCGAGCACAACAACGCCAATGTAATCGCCCTCGGCGGAAGGATAACCGACCCCGACACGGCATATAAAATCGTAACGACATATCTTTCGGCCGCTTTCGCGGGCGGAAGGCATCAGAGGAGGCTCGACAAGGTAGCCGCCATCGAAAACGGGGAGGAGCTATGATTCAGGAGCTTATCGATAAGATAGCCGAAGCCGAGAAGAAGGCGGACGAAACGGTAGCCGCGGCGCACGAAGAGGCAAGGGAAATCAGCCTTAACGCCGAGGCCGAGGCGGCAAAAATAATCGCCAGCGCAAAGGCTCTTATTAAAGAGGAGCGCAAGTCCGCTTTAGAGGAAGCCGAAGCCGCCGCCCAAAAAGAGTTCGACGCGATAATAAAGAAGGGCGAGGAAGAGGCAAAAGCCCTCTGCGGGAACATAGACATCGCCAAAGAAGCGGCGGAAATCGCCCTTGAATACTACAAGCTGTACGAGAGGTAAAATGGCTGTCGCGGCAATGAAAAAACTTACTCTTGTCGCCCACGCCAAAGACAAGAGGAAAATATTAAAGACATTGGTCGGTTTGGGCACCGCCGAAGTCGCCGCCTCTAAAGATTACGACAAAACCGTAAAATGCGACGACGCCGGGCTTAGGGCGGAAGTCGAAAGAAAGCTCAACCGCGTTTCCTTCGCTTTTTCTTTTATGAAGGATACCCATCGGGAGCTTAATAAGCTTTCCGACGGCGAAAAGGCCCCCGAAATCCCCCTCGAAAAACTTAACCTTAAAAGAGAAAACAAGCTTATCGAGTACGACGATATGATATCGGAAGTAACCGAGAACGAGCACGATTTGTTCTCGATAATTTCCGACCTAGAAGATTATAACACCCGCCTTACCGACATAAAGACCGAAACGGCGAGGCTCACCCACCAGAACGAGCAATTAAGGGATTATCTCGATTTTGATATAAAGTTTTCGTCCGTAAAAGACACCCAAAGGGTAGCAATGTTCCTGGGGCTTATTAAGGGCGGAAAAAAAGAGATACTTCTGGAAGGCGCCACCCAAACCGCCGTTCTTAAGTTTTCGGGAAGCGGCGACGGCGTTTTTGCCATGTGCCTCAAAGAGGAGAAGGAGCAGATTTCAAAACTCCTTATAGCCGCTGATTTTTCCAGGTGCCCCTTCACGCAGGATTTCACCGCCAAGGAATTAACAGACAAAAACAACCAAAGAATTAACGAGCTTGCCGAGGCAAGGCTGGATATCTATAAGCAGGCGGCTTCGGCTTTCAAGTACGCCTACGAGCTTAAAGTCCTTTACGATTATTACTTTATCGAGCTCGCCAAGCTGGATGCCCTCGCGAGAACCGCCGCCACAAGCAAAGCATTTGTTTTGGAAGCCTGGGTTACCGCCTCGGCCGCCGAGCTTACGCAATCCAAAATAAAAGAGGCCGCGCCCTCGGCGGAGATATTTGTCTCCGACCCGCAAAAAGGCGACCCGGTGCCCACATACATCAGAAGCAACAAGTTTGTAAGCCCCTTCGGGATTAATGTAACTGCGATGTACGGGGTCCCGAAATATGGAGAATTGGATCCCAATCCCTTTGTCGCGTTCTTCTACTTTTTGTTCTTCGGCTTTATGCTTGGCGACGCCGGCTACGGCATAATACTGTCGCTTGCCTGCTTTGCCTACCTTCTTTTCCGTAAGCCCGTAAAAAACAGCGGCAGCTTTATCCTTATGTTCGGGCTGTGCGGGCTGTCCACAATATTGTGGGGCGCCATATTCGGCGGGTGGTTCAGCATAGAATCGCAGTACTTGCAGGGCAGCGCGATAGGCAGATTTCTGCTTAATTTCAAGCTTATAGACCCCCTAAGCGGCTCGCAGGCGCTAGTTATGTTCGGCATGGCGCTGGGGCTTGGCGTAATTCAGATCGCCGCGGGATTTTTCCTTAGCGGTGTTACAAAGTTCAGGGCAAACAACAAGTTGGACGCCATTTTCAACGACTTCAGCTGGGTGGTAATCCTTCTCGGGTTTATCGTCCTTGTTTTCGATTTGCTTGGCATTCTCAAAACCTCTGTCGCGGGCATAGTTATCGCCCTTACGGGGCTTGCAATGCTTATCGTGGGCGGCGCTCTCGGCAAAAAGAACCCCGTAAAAATGTTTATTGGCGCGTTTAAAAATGTATACGGCGGCATAAATGTGTTCGCCGATATTCTCTCTTACGCCCGTCTGTTCGGTTTGGGTCTTACAACGGGCGTTATCGGTATGGTTATCAACAAGATAGGCGCGCTTATCATAGACCTTATACCCTACGCGGGCTACGCGATAGCGGCGGTTGTGCTTCTCGGCGGGCACGCCTTCAACCTGCTGATAAACCTTCTCGGCGTGTATGTGCATAACTGCAGGTTGCAGTATGTCGAGTTCTTCGGCAAGTTCTACGGCGGAGAGGGCAGGGCGTTCGCGCCCCTCGGCTCCAAGACAAAATATGTCTACCTCACAGACAAGCTGGAAACGGCTAACAATACAAAAACTAATAAATTAGAGATAAACAACAATCCGACAAAATAGGAGGACTTATTAATGACACTCGGTACATTCCTGGCGCTTTTGGGCGCCGCCCTCTCGGTAGGTCTTGCAGGCATAGGCAGCAGTATAGGCGTTGGCACGGCGGGCAGAGCAGCCGCCGGCGTTGTGTCCGAAGACCCCGACAAGTTTATCAAATGCCTCATTTTGCAGCTCATACCCGGCACGCAGGGCCTGTACGGCTTCATTATAGGGTTTTTGGCGCTCCTTAAGATCAATGTGTTTGCGGGAGTCTCCCAGCTTTCCCTCGCCGCCGGCCTCGGTATGCTCGCTGCTTGCCTTCCCATGGCGATTTCGGGGCTTTTCAGCGGAATACATCAGGGCAAAGTCGCCGCGAGCGGTATCGCTTTGGTAGCCAAGAAACCCGAGGAATCCACCAAGGCTATCGTTATGTCGGCAATGGTCGAAACCTACGCGCTTCTCGGGCTTATCGCGTCCTTCCTTGCCGTGTTCCTTCCCAATTACGCCGCGATGGTCTAACCGGAGGCTGAGATGTCCGACATCGTAACCCAGATTCTGGAAGGCGCCCAATACATGGCGACAGCTGTCATTGTCGAAGCCAAAGCCGAGGCCGAGAAGGTTATTGCCAACGCCAAAGCCGAGGCCGAGGCCTTCCTGCAAAAAAGCAGGGAAGAAATCGAGGCGCTAAAGGACGAAACCATAAAACGGCGCATAACCGTCGCCCACCTCGAGGCGCGAAAGATTTTGCTTGCCGCCAAAAAGAAGGCGTTAGACGATATCTTTGCCCGCGCCGCCGAGGCCATAACCTCGCTTCCCAAAGAGCAATACCTTGCGATAATCGAGGGAATGCTTAGCCACGCCGAGGACGGCGACACGGTAAAAATCGCCCGAAAGGATAAGGCGGTTATAACATCGGCTTTTATCGCCGGGGTTGCCAAAGAAAAGGGCATAAAATTAACCCTTTCCGAAGAGTATGCCGACATTTCGGGCGGTATCATACTTTCGGGCGGCGAGGTAGAAAAAAACCTCTCCCTCGATGTAGAGCTTAGGGCTTTAAGGGAAGAGCTTGAGCCGCGGGTCGCGGCAAAGCTGTTTTCGTAAACGGAGGTCGGAATGACGGACGGTTTGCTTTTCGCTAACGCGGTCGCCAAGGTTAAGGAGCAAAGCCTTTTCGGAGAGGAAAGGCTCTTTCGGCTATTGGAAAGCCCCACCCTTGCCGACGCCGTGAGGATACTTGCCGAGGCGAACTACGGAGGCGGGATAGTGACGGACGACCCCTCCGACTTCGAGAAAGCGCTGTCCGCCGAAGAGCGCCTCGCCGTCGAGTTTATAAGACAGCTGAAGCTTGATATCGGCACCGACTGTTTTTTGCTGTATTACGATTACCACAATATTAAGTCCCTGCTTAAAAGCCTGTACGGCGGCTCGCCCATAGAGCAGTCGCAGGTTATAAACGGGCTTTACGATATCGAGGAACTAAAAGGCAAGCTTGTAGCCGACAACCCCGATATAAACCCTTACGCCGACGAGGCAGTAAAGGCTATCAGAAAGGCTTTTGAGAACGCGAGAAGCCCGAGGCTGATCGATGTGCTTATCGACAAAGCCATGTATAAAGACATAACGGCAAGGCTTGCCCGCAAAAGCACCGACCCCCATATAAGGCGGTACTTCGAGGCTCTTATAGACCTAACCAACATGGACACGATGATCCGCTCCCAAAATATAGGCGCGGGCTTTACCTTCTTCGGTGAGAGCTTCCTCGAGGGCGGCAAAATGCCGCTTGCCGCGTTTTCGGCGGTTTACGAAGGCGGCGCCGAGGGCTTTGCGGCGCTCACAAAGGGCACGGATTACGAAAAGGTAGCCTCTAAGTTTAACGACGGCGGGCTTCCCTCTTTCTCGGCGGCAAAGGACGATTACCTTCTGGATATATTCCGCGCCGAAAAGAGCGACATATTCACCGCTGCCCCCGTGGTAGGCTACTACCTGGCCAAAAAACAAGAGATAAAAATGCTGAGGATTGCCTTAGTCTGCATCAAAAACGATGTCGACAGGGCGGAAATAAGAAAAAGGATGAGGTCGCTGTATGCCTGAGAAAATTGCGGTAATAGGCGATAAGGACAGCGTGCTCGCTTTCAAGGCGCTCGGCGTCGATGTTTTCGGCGCGAGGTCCGCCGCCGAAGCTTCAGACACCCTCAAAAAGCTGGCGCGCGAGTACGCCGTAATATTCATAACCGAAGATATAGCCCAAAGTATTTCGGACATAGTCGAGCGTTACAGGGTAAGGGCGTATCCCGCGGTTATCCCCATCCCTTCGTCCAAGGGCACGACGGGCTACGGCATGAGCGGTATCTCGAAGGATGTCGAGAGGGCGATAGGGGCGGATATACTGTTTAACAACAAAAAATAATCGCTTTACCGAAGCGAAAGGAGAAAATAGATGGGTAAAGTCATTAAGGTTTCCGGCCCGCTTATCGTGGCGGGCGGAATGGGCGACAGCAAGATGTACGATGTTGTTAAGGTCGGCCCGCAAAAACTTATAGGCGAAATTATAGAGCTAAGAGGAGAGCTCGCCTCCATACAGGTTTACGAGGAAACGGCAGGCATAGGCCCCGGCGACGAGGTTTTCTCGACGGGCGAAGCCCTGTCGGTCGAGCTTGGACCCGGGCTTCTGGAAGGCATATTCGACGGTATCCAACGCCCCCTCGAGGCCTTAAGAAAGGCGTCGGGCGACCGTATCGCGAGAGGCGTATCCGTCGGCGCTCTCGACCGCTCCAAAAAATGGGAATTCGTGCCCACCGCGAAAGAGGGCGATACTATTGAGGCGGGCGACCAGCTTGGTTATGTGCAGGAAAACATAATTATAAAGCACAAAATAATGGCTCCCATCGGCGTCAAAGGCGCCATAAAATCGATAAAAGCGGGCGAGTTTACGATAGACGAGCCCATAGCGATAGTAGACTGCGGCGGCAAAGATGTTGCAGTGACGATGTCCCAAAAGTGGCCCGTGCGTAAAGGTAGGCCCTACAGAGAAAAGCTATCGCCCAAAGTACCCATGGTTACGGGGCAGAGGGTTATAGATACATTCTTCCCGATAGCAAGGGGCGGCGTGGGCGCAGTCCCCGGGCCTTTCGGTTCGGGCAAAACGGTTGTTCAGCACCAGCTCGCGAAGTGGGCGGATGCCGACCTCATAGTTTATGTGGGCTGCGGCGAGCGCGGAAACGAGATGACCGATGTTCTCAACGAGTTCCCACACCTTAAAGACCCCAAATCGGGCGAGCCCCTTATGAAGCGCACGGTGCTTATAGCGAATACCTCGGACATGCCCGTCGCGGCGCGCGAGGCAAGCATTTACACGGGTATAACGATTGCCGAATACTTCAGGGATATGGGCTACAATGTGGCTATAATGGCGGACAGCACCTCCAGATGGGCGGAAGCTCTTAGGGAAATGAGCGGGCGCCTCGAGGAAATGCCGGGCGAAGAAGGCTATCCCGCGTACCTTTCTTCCCGCCTCGCCGAGTTCTACGAGAGGGCGGGTATGGTTAAGGTTCTGGGAAGCAGGGGGCTGGTAGGTTCGATTACTGCGATAGGTGCGGTAAGCCCTCCCGGCGGCGACATCTCCGAGCCCGTAAGCCAGGCGACCCTTCGCATTATTAAGGTATTCTGGGGGCTTTCGGCAAGGCTTGCTTACAGAAGGCACTTCCCAGCCATCGACTGGCTCGCAAGCTACAGCCTTTATATAGACAAGCTTTCGGAATGGTTCGACGAAAATGTAAGCCCCGAATGGCACGCCTTGCAAACAAGGGCCATGAGCATTCTGCAGGAAGAGGCCGCGCTGGACGAAATAGTAAGGCTTGTTGGTATGGACGCGCTTTCGCCCAGGGACAAGCTCACTATGGACACCGCCAAGTCCATAAGAGAGGACTACCTGCACCAGAACGCCTTCCACGAGGTGGACACCTACGCCTCATTGCATAAGCAGCACAGGATGTTAAAGCTAATACTGGAGTGCCACGATCTTAGCGCTTCCGCGCTGGAGAAGAATGTAGACATCGAGGATATCCTCGAAATGCCCGTAAAGGAAAAGATAGGGCGCTCTAAATACATCAGGGAAACCGATTTGCACGAGTTTGACGCAATCGAAACGGAACTCAAGAGGCAAATTAACGCCCTTATAGGATAACAACGGGAGTAACCGAATATGCTTAAAGAATACAGATCGATAAAAGAGATAGTCGGGCCGCTGATGCTTGTAAGCGGCGTATCGGGAGTAAAGTATGACGAGCTTGTCGAGATTCACGAGGAAGGCGGCCAGATAAGGCGCGGCAAAGTCCTCGAGGTTAACGGCGACAAGGCGCTTGTCCAGCTTTTCGAGGGCTCCGCGGGGCTGCAGATAAGCTCGGCAAAAGCAAGATTCTTAGGGAAAGGCATAGAGCTTAGCTGCTCCGACGATATGCTGGGCAGGGTGTTTGACGGAATGGGCAGGCCGATAGACGGCGGCCCCGAAATCATACCCGAAAAACGCTACAACATAAACGGCCAGCCCATAAACCCCGTGGCACGCGACTACCCCAACGAGTTTATTCAAACGGGCATATCGGCTATAGACGGGCTTAACACCCTTGTAAGAGGGCAAAAACTCCCCGTGTTCTCGGCTTCGGGATTGCCGCACGCCCAGCTTGCCGCCCAGATCGCGAGGCAAGCCAGGGTTCTTAACAGCGACCGCAAATTCGCCGTTGTTTTCGCCGCCGTGGGTATCACCTTCGAGGAAGCCGACTTCTTTATATCCGACTTCCGCAAGACGGGCGCAATCGACAGGGCGGTACTCTTTATGAACCTCGCTAACGACCCCGCCATCGAGCGTATAGCGACCCCCAGAATGGCGCTTACCGCCGCCGAATACCTTGCCTTCGAGCGGGATATGCATGTTCTTGTTATAATAACCGACATAACCAACTACGCCGAGGCGCTCAGAGAGGTTTCCGCCGCCCGTAAAGAAGTCCCCGGGCGCAGGGGCTACCCCGGCTACCTGTACACCGACCTCGCAACCATCTACGAAAGGGCGGGGCGCATAAGGGGCAAGGACGGCAGCATAACGATGATACCCATACTTACCATGCCCGAGGACGACAAGACCCACCCCATACCCGACCTTACGGGCTATATAACCGAGGGGCAGATTATTCTCAGCCGCCAGCTTAACAAAATGGGCGTCAACCCCCCGATAGATGTTTTGCCCTCGCTTTCGAGGCTTAAGGACAAGGGTATAGGCAAAGGAAAGACCCGCAAAGACCATGCCGACACCATGAACCAGCTGTTTGCCGCCTACGCGAGAGGAAAAGAAGCCAAAGAGCTTGCCGCCATTCTCGGCGACGCCGCACTTTCGGAAACGGACAGAAAGTTCGCGGGCTTTGCCGAGCAGTTCGAACGCGTCTATGTAAACCAGGGCTTTACCACCAACCGCACGATAGAGGAAACCCTCGACCTCGGTTGGTCGCTTCTTAAGCTACTGCCGAGGGGCGAGCTTAAGCGCATAAGGGACGAGTATCTTGAAGAATACTTCGATAAATAACCGCCAACGGGTGAAAAGATGGCAAGACTTAATGTAAACCCAACAAGGATGGAGCTAAGGAGCCTCAAAAACCGCCTCGCGACGGCAATCAGGGGGCACAAGCTTCTTAAGGATAAGGCCGACGAGACGATACGGCAGTTTATGATTTATATCAAGGAGAACAAGCGCCTCCGCGAGGAAATCGAAAGCGAGGTAACCTTGTCCTTGAAAAACTTTCTGCTTGCCACCGCCGCCAACGGCAGGGATGTTATCGAGGAAGCCGTCGCCATGCCTTCAAGAAAGGTAAAGCTGAAATGCTCCACCAAAAACATTATGTCCGTCGCCGCCCCCTCGATCGAGATAGAGGAGAGCCTCTCGACAGACCTTTACCCGTACTCGTTTATCTCGGTTAGCGGAGAGCTTGACGACTCTCTGGCGAGGCTATCGAGCCTTCTTACAAAGCTTGTACGCCTTGCCGAGGTTGAAAAGACTTGCAATATGCTTGCCGCCGAAATAGAGAAAAACAGACGCCGCGTAAACGCCCTCGAATATGTAATGATACCCGAACTGGAGGAAACCATAAAGTACATCAAGATGAAGCTGGACGAAAACGAGCGCGGCAACACCGTAAGGCTTATGAAGATAAAAGATATCTTAAGAGGCGAAAAATAACTCTTCCAAAAATTAAACAATAAATCAATAAAGAGCCGCAAGGGCTCTTATGGCGGGGAAGCCCGAAGCCTTTATTTCGTCTATTATGAGGTGACCTTCGGTGCAATGGTCGAGAGTCATTCTTAAATCAAACTCTTTGGCGATTCTGATGGCGGTTAATATGTCGTCCGCCCTGTGGACATGGGCTTTAAGCGGGATCTCCTTTTTGAAAACGGGTATCCAGCACTCCCTTTCGAAGTCGAAATCGTAGTCTTTGCCCTCTCTTTGGGCAGCTTCTTTTGCGAGGTAATACCTTTTCGCCTTGGTTAACTCTTCGCGAAGCATGGCGGCTATGCCCATTCGTGTTGAAGGCATTTCGTTACTCTCGCCGTAGGTAGCCTTGGGGTTTTCGCCGAAGGCAACCTTCATGGCGGCGGGCGCGAGTACAATCATATCGTCCAGGCACCGTCCCCAAAGCTTTATAAACGCAAACTGCCCGCCGACGACATTGGCGCTGCCGGGCCCGATCATTGCCGAGGTTATGCCCGCTTTAATCGCCGAGTGAAAGGCGGGATCCATGGGGTTTATGGCGTCTATCGCGCGCAAATAGGGGGTTATGGGCTCGGTGCTTTCGTTGCCGTCGTCGCCCTCGATGCTTTTTTTCTCCTCGGTAATCCCTATATGGCTGTGGGCGTCTATAAGCCCCGGCATTACCCAGCCGCCCCCGGCGTCTATCTGGTCGCAGGCGGAGGGGCAGGCGTCAACCTTTTTGCCGACGGAGATGATTTTGCTGCCGTCTATAAGAACGCAGCCGTTCCTGATAGGCTTTCCCGCCATAGTAAGCACATAACCGTTTTTTATTAGAAGCATAGTTTTTTGAACAGCATATGAGTATTATTTCACCTAAAAAACGATTGAATCACAAAAATTAAGGGGACTTTTCGGGTAAAAGCATAATTATATAATAATAAAGTATTTTTGTACAAAATCACAAAAAGAATTTTGGCGGTTTGTTCCGACTTCGCTCTAATATTGTCGCAACTTGTCGAAAACAAAAATTTTGAGTGCAAGGGTCTTGACTATGGCAATATCGGGTGCTATAATGAAGGCAGATAGCAGAACAGTTGTTCACATTTCAAAGTTTTTTTTGGGAGAGAATTATGCTAAACAATCTATGGCTTACTGTCGCTTTGTACGCTTACCCTTCTCTTGATTTGTATATAAAAATGTATCGCAGAAAGCTTAAGGCTTTTAAGAACATATCCATTGAGAAGCTTGCCGGCTACACCACCGATACATTTATAAAAGATCTCGACAGGCTGGCGGAAAAAGCCGAAAACCTCGCCGTTCTTAAGCACACAATAGACGCCGCGATGTTTATGCTGGACGAAGAAAAAAGGCAAATTGTCAAACATTTCTACTTCGAGGAGCTTTCGGGGTTTCAGATTATGGAAGCGATGGGGCTTGCCTACAACACTTACCGCTACAAAAAAAGGGCGGCGCTGAAAAGCCTTGCGCAAAATATGTATATTCTCGGAATGACGGACAAGAGGTTTGTGGAGTTCTTCGACGACGAGCGCCTCATCGTAAATGTTTGCGAGTATGTGCTGGAGAATAACCTAACCCGAGCCGAAAAGGCGGAGCCAAAGGCAGAGCCTCTTGCCGCTGTGAGGTGAGAGATGGCAAGAGAAAAGAAAAAGGAGGCAATAAACAAGGCCCTCCTTAAAAAGGCGATGGGGTATACCGTAAAGGAAAGCTGCGTCGAGTATGTGATTGACGAGAACGGAAGCAAAAAGCCGATAAGGGGCAAGCTTCAGACAAAGTACTACCCGCCCGACATTGCCGCCTTAAAGGCTTACCTGGAGATAAACGGCGACGAAAGGCCTCTCGAGAGCCTCTCGGACGAGGAGCTTGAGGCCGAGCGCATAAGGCTGCTTGCCGAGCTAAATAAAAGCGGCAGGCAGGAAAACGAATAGGCGCTTTAGGGGGATTTGAGCGCGGGTGTGTATGATAAGGCTTGCTAAAAGGGTTAACGGTAAGGGGGAATGTTTTTTATAAGGCTTATGTAGCTGCCCCGGGTATTGCCCGAGGGCCGGCTAGTTTTCGTAATACTTTTCCTTTCTGCCTTTTGAGGGGCGGAAGAGTATGAAGATTATTATTAAGGCGGGTATCGCCAGGGCGACGATTACTATAATCCTTAAAGTGTTCCCTTCCAAACCGTTTATGAGTTCTTTGATAGGCTTCTCGGGCTCGGGGGTCTCCTGCGTAGGTTCGGAGGGGGCGGGCTCGGGGACAAAGGCTTCGATATTCATATCGGGGATGTTTGTGCGGTCGCTGCGTATATACCCGTAATACTGGTTGTACTTGACATAGTACCATACGCCCTCGGAGGTCGGGTATTCGCCCAGAAAGGTAAAGCTTTCGGTGACGGGAAGGGCGACGACATTCTCGGCGGTTATACCGGGGGAGGCCTTAAGGTTGATGCTTACGAATTCTATAAACGCCTCGCTTACCCTTAATTCTGCGAGGGTGCCCTTGGCGGTGGTGTGATAGCCCGTTGTGGTTACGACATTTTTGCTTACCTTGCCGCTAACCCCGTTAAAGGTGATGTAGTAATAGGCGTCGTCTAAGTTGTTGATTCGGGCGTAGTAGGTGTCGGGCAGAAGAAAGAGCCTGTTGCCGTTTTCGTCAAGCAGCCAGACCTCGCCCGAAACGACGATATGCGGGGTGCCCACCGACGCTTGAGCGGGCAAGCCCGGCAGGATGGCAAAAAGCGAAAACATCATAAGGCAAGCGATTAGCAATGCTTTTTTCACATAACACCTCAACCCAAATTATACGCCGATATCATCTATGTTAAAACAAAGTATTTGTAAAAAAAGGTAGGATTATGGACCATTTGATTGAAATCCGGCGGGATGTATTTGACATATCCGACCGCCTTAAAGAGATTAACCCCTCTTATAAGGTAATGTATAACCGCCTAAAGGGGAGGTTTGAGCTTCACGGCGGCAGGGAGATGGGGTTAATTTTGGTTATCCCCTTCGACCGCCTGGACGCCAGGGCCGAAGAGTATGTGAGAAAGACCCGTATCGAGAGGCTTACGCAAATCGCAGCCGAGATAGAGGAGCACAACTCCCGAAAAGCGGCAGGCGCCGAGAGGGAAGCCAAAAGCCTCATAAAGGATATGTTAAAGGAAAGCGCGGACAGGGTTTACCATGAACGAGATAATTGAAAAAATCTTAAAAATAGAGGCGATCCAAAGGGAGCGCCGAAGGAAAAACACCCTTGCAAGCTACAATTCGGGGGATAAGGTACACCTAAAGCAAATGGAGTTTCATAAGTGCTTAAAGCGCAACCGTTGGGTGTTCGGAGGCAACCGAAGCGGCAAGACCGAGTGCGGCGCCGTAGAGGCTATCTGGATAGCCAGGGGGTGCCACCCTTACCGCAAGAATAAGCCGGATACCTCGGGCTGGGTGGTGTCGCTTACCTACGAGGTGCAGAGGGATGTCGCTCAGGCCAAAATTCTTCGCTACCTTAACCCCGACTGGATAGAGCAGGTCGTGATGAGGGAAGGCAGCAAATCCTCGCCCGAAAGCGGCGTCATTGACGCCATCCTTATAAAAAATGTCTTCGGCGGGGTGTCGAGGATAGGCTTTAAGTCCTGCGACCAGGGACGGGAAAAGTTTCAGGGCGCGTCGCTCGATTATGTCTGGTTCGATGAGGAGCCGCCTTATGAGATTTACGAAGAGTGCCGTATGAGGGTTATGGACAAAAAAGGGGAGATCTTCGGCACGATGACGCCGCTTAAGGGGCTAACATGGGTGTATGACGAAATCTATCTTAACGGCAGGGAGTCGCCCGAGGTATGGTACATCATGATGGAGTGGGCGGACAACCCCTTCCTTGACCCCGACGAAATAAAGAAGATGAGCGAAACCTTAAGCCCCGAAAGCCTTGAAAGCAGGCGGTACGGAAGGTTCAGGCACAACGAAGGGCTTGTCTACCCCGAGTTTGACCCTAATATCCATGTCGTAGACCCGTTTTTGCTGCCGAGGGAGTGGCAGAGCAATATAAGCATAGACCCCGGGCTTAACAACCCGCTTTCCTGTCACTTTTATTATCAGGACTTCGACGGCAATATCTATGTCGCCGCCGAGCATTATGAGAAGGGCAGGGATATCGACTACCACGCGCAGGCCATCCTGAAAATCGCCGACGACCTTGGCTGGAAGCGGGGGCCGGGCGGAATGATAGAGGCGCTTATTGACAGCGCGGCGGGGCAGCGGACGCTGGCGAGCTCCAAAAGCGTTGCCGAGTTGTTTTTCGAGCGGGGCATAGCCGTCAATACCAGGGTGAATAAAGAGCTGTTTACGGGTATAGCCAATGTAAAGGCGTATTTCGCGGCGAGGCCGCCGAGGATTTTTATATTCCGAAACTGCGTAAACCTCATAAGAGAGCTTAAGGGCTATTGGTGGGGGAGCGGCGACAGCCCGATAAAAAAAGACGACCACGCTTTGGATGAGCTAAGGTATTACCTTATGACCAAACCCGCCAACCAGCCCGTTAAAACCAACGAGCTTAAGCCCAGGCATCAGCGGTTTCTCGAGGAGCTTTTGAGAAAGAAAAGGATAAACTGTTCTGCTATCAATAACTAAACGGGAGGTAAGATGAAAAACGATAAGAATTTGCTAAATGCCCTGAAAAAGATGAAAGAGGGCAAAAAGGGCGGGGATATCTTCCTCGAGGACGCCGAGGCAAGGGAGAAAGAGCTTGTCGCCGAGGTAAAGAAGGATTTCGAGAGCCGCCGCGAGATGAGGCGGGCGCTGGAGGCGAAGTGGCTTCTTAACATCAACTTTATGCTCGGCAACCAATACGCCTACATAGCGCGGACGGGAGAGATTGCCGACGACACAAAACAATACTTCTGGCAAGAGAGGCAGGTTTACAACCACATAGCCCCCATTATTGAGGCAAGGCTTGCCAAGTTCACCAGGGTGAACACCGCCGTAAATGTTAGGCCGGCCAGCGCATCCGACAACGATATAAATGTCGCAAAACTTTCGGTAAAGCTGATCGAGGCGGCCCAGAACGACAACAACTTTATAAGGCTTGCCGCCCTCGCGAACTACTGGTCGGAGCTTACGGGCACATCTTTTTATAAGGTTGTCTGGGACGAAAACGCCACCAAAGACGAAAACGGCAACCCGCAGGGGGGCATAAGCATCCAGGTATGCCCGCCTTACGAGATTTACCCGGACACCCTGGGCGCGCCCGATGTAGACAGCTGCCGGAGCATAATTCACGCCAAGGCCTACCCCGTGCAGACAATAGAGGATATATGGGGTATCAGGGTGGAAGGCGGCGAGGTTTCCGTGATGAGTATGTCGATGGAAGCCAGCGGCGGCGGGAGCGGTATCCCCGGAAGAAGCTACAAGGTGTACGCCGACAGCAAGGCGGGGCACGCCATTGTAATAGAGCGCTACGAGCTGCCATCTAAAGAGCGCCCCGAGGGAAGGCTGACGATTGTTGCGGGCGACAGCCTGTTGTTTGACGGGCCGCTGCCCTACAAAAACGGGGCGGACGGCAGCAGGGGCTTCCCATTTATAAGGCAGACGGCTTACGAGCAGCCCGCGAGCTTCTTCGGGGTAAGCCTTATAGAGCGCCTTATACCCGTGCAAAGGGCGTACAACGCCGTAAAGAACAGAAAACACGAGCTTATTAATCGCCTTTGCGCGGGCGTTCTTGCCGTCGAGGACGGCTCGGTCGATGTAGACGGGCTGGAGCAGGACGGGCTTTCGCCGGGCAAGATTATCGTTTACAGGCAGGGCTCCAACCCGCCCGCCATGATGAGCCCGGGCACCGTGCCGGCCGAATTAAGGGACGAGGAGGACAGGCTGCTTGCCGAGTTTATCTCGATTTCGGGCATAAGCGACTACCTTAACGGCTCGACAATCGCGAACACGATAAGCGGGTACGCTTTGTCCCTTCTTCTCGAGCAGGATTACGCAAGGCTGTCGGTAACCACCGAAAGCATACGAAACGCCGTCAGGCTTGTCGCCAAGCACATCTTGAGGCTTTACCGCCAGTTTGCCAAAACCAGCCGCATGGCGAGGATAAGCGGCGACAACGGAAGCCTTGAGGTTGTGTCCTTCCTCGGAAGCGACCTGACTAGCGACGACATTGTGCTGGAAGCCGACAGCGAAATGGTGGAGACACCCGCCGTAAGGCGAAAGAAGGTGGAAGAACTTCTTAAACTCGGGCTTTTGGCTGACGAAAACGGTAAAATCAGTAACCGAAACAGGGCAAAGATAATGGAAATGATGGGTTTCGGAAACTGGGAAGCATCAAGAAGCACCGACGAAATACACATCAAGAAAGCCGCCCTCGAAAACGCCGAGCTTATGATGGGAAGCGACCCCGGGATAGAGGATGTCGACGACCACGCGACGCATATCTCGGAGCATACGAGCTTTCTCGTGAGCGGAAGGGATAAGCTGAGCGACGACGCAAGGAAGGCAGTCAACAAGCATATAAGGGCGCATAAAGCGCTTGAGAGAGCAGCCTTGAAATACGAGGCTATGATAAGAAGCGATATCGAAAACATATCGGCAAAAAATCAATGAGGTGAAAAATGGATGAGGTAAGGAAATTGGTTCAAACAGCCGCGGAACAATCCCAGGACAGCCCCTTAACGGCGCAAGCCGAGGCAAACGCTTCGGGCGATACGCCGAAAGACAAGGCGGAAGGGGACTCCTTCGGCAGATTCAAAACTAAGGAAGAACTGATAGAAGCTTACAATTCGCTGCAATCCGAGTTTACAAAAAGGTGCCAGCGAATCAAGGAGCTTGAGGCGGCGGTCAATAACCGTGAACTTGAGGAAAAGTGGCAAAAGAAAGTTGACGAGTTGACCGAAAAGTATCCGATTGCCGCTAATTACGCCAAAGAGATAGGCGAGTATATCGCCCGAAAAAAGGAGCTTATCAATGACGATAACTGCTTGGAAAAAGCTCTGCTGGCGGTAATGGCGGCAAAGGGTACCGTCGAATCGGCGCCCTTAAAAGACGCGGGAAGCGGCGCGGACGCTAAGGACGGCCCCGTGATGTCCTTAAGGGACAGGGCGGAGCACGAGCTAAGCCGCGCGACAGAGCCCGTGCCCAAGATCCTGCCGCCGGGCGGAGAGCTTCCCGTCGCCCCGCGAGTAACCCCGAAATCTATAAGGGAAGCCGGCGAAATAGCCAAAAAACTATTAAAAACACTATAAGGAGAAACTATGGTAACGCTTTCATCCGCAGATAAGGTATTAAAGAATGTCTATCTTGAAGCAATTTGCGACCAGCTTAACAACAAGACCAACCCCTTTTACGCAGCCATCGAGAAGTGCGCCGACAATGTGAGCGGAAAGCTCGTTTCTTACAGCGCCAAGTACGGCATAAACGGCGGTATGGGCAGCGGCACCGAGGACGGAGCCCTTCCCAAGAGCGCGGGCAACTGCTATCAGGCGCTTACAGCCCCGCTTCGCAACCTGTACGGCACGATAACCCTTTCGGATAAGGTTATAAGGGCGAGCAGGGACAGCGCGGGCGCCGTCGTCGATATCTTAAACGAGGAAATCGAGGGGCTTCTGGACGCCGCAAAGTTTAACTTTTCGCGTATGCTGTGGCAAAACGGCAGCGGCGTGCTCACCCAGATAGGGGATGTGTCGATGCACGCCCAGACCCATTACTACCCCGTAGCCTCGACCGAGAACCTCATGGAAGGCATGTGCGTCGACTTCGTAACCCCGGGCGGCACAGTTGTTTCGGGCGGGCACCGCATAACCAGGGTGGACAGGGACAACAACATGATGTATATCGACCCCGCCGTTTCGATGAGCATTAACTTCTTCGGAAACGAGTATGTCACCCTTCAGCAGTCCTACAACAACGAAATATACGGCATACCCTACCTGTTCGACAGCTCGATAAGCACATTCTACGGGCTGACACGCTCCGCCGTGCCTTACCTTCACCCCCAGGTGTCCGTCCAGAACGGCGCCATTAGTTCGGGCGGCATCCAGAAAATGCTGGATAAGATAGAGGTCGCCACGGGCGGCGAAATCAATATGCTGGTAACCAGCTACGATGTGCGCAGGGAGTACCTCGATTACCTCTCGGCCACCCGCACCAACATAGACTACATGAATCTGGACGGCGGCTTCAAGGCGCTCTCCTACAACGGCATACCCCTTGTCGCCGACAGGTTCTGCACGGGCGGCAACATCTACTTCCTGAACACTAACGACTTCAGGCTTGCCCAGCTTTGCGACTGGCAATGGATAGAAGGCGAAAACGGCAGGATACTCACCCAGCTTGAGAAAACGCCCACCTACACCGGCACCCTCGTAAAGTACGCCAACCTCATTTGCGTAAGGCCGCACGCCCAAGGCAAGCTGACGGGTATAACGATCGCCTAAGACAGTATCGACAAACAGCAAAGAGGGCAGGGAAGGGTGGGAATAATGCCGCTTCGCAGCCGGCGTAACGAGCGGCCGGCAAGGCGAGGCTTCACAAGGTTTCAAAATACAATTGCTGCCTCTGAGGAGGATATATGAAGTTAAGAGATATTATAAACAGGGCGATACAGATTCTCGGGTTGGAGAATGAGGTATCGGTAACGGAGGAAAGCCCGAGGCTTACTAAGCTTATCGATTGCACCAACATGATTTTGGGCGAGCTTACCCAGGAATACATTCACTTGAAAACCGCCGAAACCCTCGTCTTTAGCGAGGGCAGGGCGTATTACAGGGATTTCTCTAAGCCCGTGAGAGAGGTTATCGCCGTCAGGGATAAGGGTATAAAGCAAAACTTTGTTATGTACCCCCTGTATTTGTTCTGTGACGGGCTCGAAGGGCAGGTGGAAGTCACATATCTTTATCATTTGGGGGAGCTCGGGCTTGACGACGATGTCGGGCTCCCGCCCCAATATTCGGTGTATACCCTCGCCGTGGGGACGGCTTCGGAATACTGCTACCGCACGGGGCTGGTGGACGAGGCTTTGTTCTATAAGAGCAGGTACGATACCTCGCTTTTGAACCTTTCGAGGAGAATGAGGCTTGCCACCCTGCCCAACAGGAGGCTGTTATGAGGCCGATATTCCGACGCGAGGTATTGCCCGAGCGCTCGCGGTATAACTACAAAATCACCGCTTTCCAGGGGGTGAACGCGCAGAAGGACCTTACATCGGCGTCGCTGAACACAGCAAATTACTGCTTCAATATAACCATTGAGGACGGAAAGCTGCTTAACGGCCCGGGAATCAACACGCCCGAGGTTGTGCTAGAGGACGGGACGGCAAGGGTAATACCAAGCCTGACGCCCTATGTTGTGGGCATAAGAAAGCTGCACCTTTATAAAAGATACAGCCAAAGCGGGGCGCGCGACGACAGGATTATAGCCTTAGGCACCGACAGGTATGTCTATCAGGCAAGGGTGTCGCAGGGCGATTTTGAGCGGCTGGCTGTGCCGAGGGCGGACAGCTCGGGGGTGAGCTTTTGTAACTACTACTTTAACGGCAGGGATGTGCTGCTTATAGTTTCGGCGGCGGGCGGCATGAATGTGTACGACGGCGAAAGCTGCGAAAGTTACCCCGGCACCCCCGCGCTTAAATCGGTATGCATGCATTACGAAAGGCTGTTCGGCTCGGACGCCGTTAACCCTTGCCGCCTGCACTTCTCCAAGGACCTCGACCCCACGAACTGGGAAGTATCGGCGGACGGCGCGGGCTACATCGACTTTATGGACGATGGCGGGGCGATCGTAAAGGTGATATCCTTTAAGGATTACATTTATATCTTCCGTGAGAACTCCATAGTAAGGCTTGCCGCCTACGCAAACCCCAGGGATTACAGTGTAAGCAAGGTGTTTTCGACATCCGAATACATTGCCGAAAACAGCATAGTGACACAAAACGGCACGGTGTTCTTTATGGCGGGAAACTTCCTGTATTCCTTCGACGGCTACACCGCCACAAGAATGTTATCGGGAGTGACCGCCCTTGTCGAGAATACGGTTGCCGCAACAGCCTGCTGCTTCAAGGATAAGCTGTACATCGCCGCCCGCCTGAAAACCGACAACGATATAGCGGGAGGGGACGAAACCTCGGCGGCTACCGTGCTGCCGTATAACAACGGGTTTATTTCGATAGACCTTATGACGGGTGGGGTGAGCGTCTTTCGGGGGGCGTCTATCAGAGGGTTTTTCCCGCTGGTGTCCGACAGCATAAGCGAGCTTATGGTTTATTTCGGCAATCACCGAATGGGGTACCTGGGCAAGATTACCAATAGCGGAAACCTCTTCGGGATACCCTTGAACAAGGTGTGGAAAAGCCCCGTAAGCAACCTCGGGAGCCTCGATAAAGTAAAAACGCTCAGGCGGGTTTATGTGTCGTCGCGCTACGGCATCGACATAGAAACCGCCGTCGACGGACAAAGAAAAACGCTGCGGGCGAGAGGCTCGGACAAGCCGGATATGCTTCCTGTAAGCCTGGTAGGGGAATCTGCAAGCCTCAAAATAAGTACCCAAAACGATAAGATGTGCGTTTCGTCCGTCACTTTCGAGTTCGATACGATAAGGAGATACAATGCAGATTGAGGATATCATAAGCACACTTAGCGAGCTATCGGCAAGGATAGCCCGTTTAGCTAAAAAGATTGACGACCTTTACAATTTGCTCGCCGGGAAGGAGGGTTAAATGCTTAGTACATTTAAGCTTATCGAGTTTATACAAAAAAACATCGCAGGCAAAAGCCGCGGGCCTACCGAGCGGGAAAAGCAGGACTCTCTGGAGCTTGTAAAAAAGCTGAAGGAAATGGACGAAGCTTACAAAAAAGCCACCGCGCCTCCTAAGCCCGATACATCGGCGATACCTGTAAGCCTGGGGCTTGAGCCCAAAACCTTTACGCCTAAGACGGACGCCGAAATCCTTGAAGAAGCCAAAACCGCCTTAGCCCCGTCTTACGAGCAAAAGACGCAGAAGTTAGAGAAGGACAGGGACGCCGCCATAGAAAAGCTGGAAGGCGAGGCGGATAAAGAGCTTAACCGCTATGAGGAGCAGGCTAAAAAGCTGGAGGAGAGCGCCGCCGGGCTTTCGGAAAAGCATAAGCGCAGCATGATTAACCAGGGGATAGTTAATTCCAGCATCTTCGGCGAGGGGCTTCTCGATATAGAAAAGGCTTTAGCCGAATCGAGCCTTGCAGCTAAGACGGCGCTGGAAAACAAGCTAACTGAAATAGAAGCAAAGATTAATCTTGCCCGCTTAAACTTCGAAGAAGCGCTGTACCAATACGATTTGCAGTACGCCGCTTCGCTGGAGGCCAAGGTTAACTCGTTAAAAACCGAACAGGAAAAGATTAAGGAGCAGATTAACGCCTACAATAAGAAGATCGCCGAGCAGGAGCTGAAATACGCCCTGGAGAGGGAGAAAAAGATAAAAGAGCTTGAGGAAGAGTCCGAAAAGCGCAGGCTGGAGCAGGAGGAAAGGCAACGGGAAGAGGAACTTAGAAAGGGCTACAGCGGCGAAAAGGCCGAGGAGATGGAAAGAAGGTACAGGCTTGCCCTCGAAACCTACGGAAGCCTCGACAAAGAGGTTGCTTTGAACCTTATAAATAAGCAAAGCGAAGACCTTAAGGCAACACTCGGGCTTTACTATCAGCGCCTGATTGAGGAGATTATGAGTAAATAAGGAGAGTGCGTATGAAGCTTGAGAAACTTGAGGCGCGCGTGCTGTGCGACAACGGGATATGCAAAAACACCGCGGATTACGCCGTGGAAAGGGAGGACACACCAAAAAACATGCGCCTGTACCTGTGCAAAAGCTGCGTCAAGGAGCTTTACAGGCTGTTTTGGGCGGTGCTTAAACAAAAAAAGGAGAGTAACTGATTATGTGGGAGCAAATCATTCAGCTTGCGGCTAACAGCGGCATTTGGGCGCTATTGTTCGTGACTTTGTTTTTCATTCAGCTAAAGGAAAGCAAGACCCGTGAGGACAAATATCAGGCCACCATAGACAGCCTGGCGGAAAGGCTGGGGATTGTGGTGGATATCAAAGAGGATGTTAAAAACATCATAAATAAGCTGGACACTTAATGAATAATTGCCCGCGTGATTGACAGCGGCCGTCCGATATATGAGGGCGGCCGTTTTCTTTGCGGTATTTTTTTCGTAAATTTGCTGGACAAGGGGCGGAGAATTTCTTATGATATTCTATATTGCTTTTTTATTACTAAAGTATCAGGAGAAAGAGATGGCCGCAAAGAAAAGTTATTTTGCCGCTGTATTGGCGGTTATTTTGGTTTTTTGCTCGGTAGCTACCGTTTTGGCGTTTGTGCCTTCGGGCAGCGCCGTCGCAGCCGACCGGTTTGTGAAAACCGATGAGCTTAAAATAGCGCATATCACCGACACACATTACTATCCCCTCAACTATGGCTACAACGAGGGGAACGGGAATACCGAATACGGTAAGCAGCTTATAGCGGGCACAAAGTTGCTGGCAGAGAGCAGCTTTATTACGAAGCAGGCCTTGAGCCAGCTTCTTGACGAAATGCCCGATTATTTGTTTGTTTCGGGCGACCTTACGATAAACGGCGAAATTCAGGGGCACATAGAGCTTGCCAACCTGCTTCGCGATATCCAAAACAAAGTAAGGCAAAACGGCAAAGAAAACTTCCAGGTTTTTGTTTCGGTAGGAAACCACGACCTGTACAATAAGTGGGCCGTGCACTTCAAGGACGGCGGGGCCGAGAAGGAATGCACCCACCTCACCACAAGGTATGACATCACCAAGATTTATTCTTCGCTGGGGTATCCCGACCTGTCCGACAGCGAGATTGAGGCGTATTACACTTCGCTTGTCAATTCGGGCGCCGAGGTTTACTTCGATAACCTCCCCTACGAGGGAAGGTTTGTTAACAGCGTTACCGCCTCAAACATCAGAATCGAGAGGCAATACGAGGAAAACAATGTTACCGCCGATTACGATAACGGCGACCTTACCCATATCGCTTACCTTGCCAATGATTTCGTGCTGATTAATATCGACAGCCCGCTTTCCGACCCCGTTATAAACCACCATGCCGGCGGGTATTTCTATGAGTCCACAAGAAATTACATCGCCGCCAAAGCCGAAGAAGGAAAGTTCGGCGGAAAGACCCTTTTTGCCATGATGCACCACAATCTGGTGCCCCACTTCCCCTTAGAGGACAGCCTGCTTAAGGACTTCACCGTTTACGGCTGGAGAGAGGCTGCCGACTTCCTCGCTGATATCGGCGTAAGGTACGCCTTCACGGGGCATATGCACTCCAACGATATAGCAAAGCACCAGTCCCTAAACAATAATATTATTATCGACACCGAAACCAGCTCGCTTACGGGCTATAAGGGCGGCATGAGGTATGTAATTATCGAAAGGGGCAGCATTGGCAACACCTACGCCGAAAATTATAAGTCTAGAATGGAGTTGGTGGAAAAGGTTGATATCACCGACCTCTTCACCAAAAACTTTATTACCGAAAGCTATCTTGAATTCTGCAACCTCACTCAATACATAGAGCACACGGGCAACAAGTATTACATTAAGGACGCCAGCGAATACTCGGTTACCAAGCTGTTCCGCAATATCGTAAACAATGTAAAATACACATACCTTAACCCCGAATTCATACTGGGGCTTTCGGATATGGTTACGGGTATGTTCAACTCGGATAACTTCATTGTTTCGAGCATCCTCGGCATAGCCGGCCCGCTTATTGACAATCTCATAGTTCATATCGAGGATGTCGTGCTTGCCGATTACACCTACAAGGGCTCCAATCCCGCTTATCAGGGCGAGGGCAGGGGCAAGAAGCTTTGCGGCTATGTTGATGAAATGGTTGATACCGTTCTTTATTACGCCGTTAACGGAAGAGGGGATACCTTCTTTGATTTCGGCATGGGCGTATACCTCGCGCATCAGGGCGGCATAGATACCGCTCTTGCCGACGCCGATCCCTACATCCTCGAGGCTCTGGAAGGGCTTAAGAACGGCGATATAGTTAAGTTCCTGTTTGACACCCTTCTTAGCGACAAGATAGGCCTTATGAGGATTGTTAAGGGCTTGCTGAAGCCCATCAACCTCACATACGGGCTGAGCGAAAAGGACGCGGCCGCGGTAGAGGCCGTATTGAACCTGCTTACGCCCGCGGGGCAAAAGATTGACGGCTCGGCCGTGCTTCTGGATACCATCGCCCCCGGCGTTATTACCCTGCTTGGCGCCTTTATCGATATACCCTTCGAGCTTGAAGGCACACTCGAGGAAACGCTTGACCACATCATCGAAGGCTACATAACCGACAGCTTCTATACTGGGCTCGGCGAGATAGCCTATAACATAATGTCGCAATTCTATATAGACGAAACGGCGAAATACGAAATAAGCTTCGGCGATTATGTAACCTATAAGTTCGACCCCTCGGCGCCCGCTACCTATACCGCCGATATGAAGCCTGAAGATCCCACCATCGAGAGCGGCAAGCTGCCCTCGATGCTTACGGTAACCTTCGGCGCCGACCCCGCCACCACAAAGAATTTTGTGTGGTTTACGGACAGGCGCGTCACAGGCACCGAGATACAGTACATGGAAGGCGAATTTAACGCTGCCGCCGCCACCCAAAAGAGCGGAAGCTTTGCCTCTTACGCCACCACCACGGCGAGCATCGACCTCGGCATATTCGCAACCCTCATGCATGTGCCCGTGGGAAGGCACTCGGTAGAGCTTACGGGGCTTAAGCCCGGCACCACTTACAGCTACCGCGTGGGAAGCGCAGCCGACAGCTACTGGAGCCCCGTTTATACCTTCAGGACGGCTCCCGCGGAGGAATCGGCGCCCTTTGAAATCCTTCTTATCTCGGACATTCAGGGTTCGGCTCTAAGAACCTACGAGCTTTCAAATAAGATAATGGGCAAGATGGGCGAAGTATTCCCGAAAGGTTACGATTTTGTGCTTAACTCGGGCGATGTAGTGGACAACAGTAAGAACCTCGTACAATGGAAGTACCTGCTTGACACCCTGCAGGGCTACTGGGGCAACACCACCCAGGTAGTGGCGGCGGGCAACCACGATAAATCCTCTTATAAGGCCCCCGACGCCAAAAAGCCCAGCTACTCGCAGATAGACCCCAACGCCATACAATCGGCGTACAACTACCTTGCGTTGCACTATAATATAAGCTACCCCGAGCAGGACGACCTCACGGGCTTCTACTATAGCTTCGATTACAGCGGAGTGCACTTCACCGTGCTTAACACCAACAGCCTCGACAGAAGAAACAGGCTTTCGACCAACCAGCTTAACTGGCTCATAAACGATTTGCAGTCGACCGACAAGGTTAAGGTTGTAATTATGCACAAGAGCATTTATTCGTCGGGCTCGCATGTCAATGAAAAGGATGTAGTCGCGTTAAGGGAGCAGCTTACCCCCATATTCTACGATTACGGCGTAAAGCTGGTGCTGGGCGGGCATGACCACACCTACTGCGAAACCTATTATCTGGACGGCGCGGGCAACCCCGTAAAGTCCTTTGCCAAGGATAAGGGCAAGATAGACGGCGACGGCGTGCTTTATGTCACGCTGGGCACCTTCGGCGACAAGTTCTATAAGTATGTCGAATCCGACCTGCCCATAGAGTTCGGGCAAAAGCTACATAATCCCACGCTTAAGAACCCCACCTTCGGCAAGCTCGTGTTTGACGGAAGCGACCTGTATTATTTCGGCTACGAGTACGACATCGAAAAGGATAAGGTGCGCCTCATCCGCTCGGACAGCCTGAAGGCCATAATAGGGCTTAGCGTTGTTGGCGCCGTCGTGATTTCGTCGATTGTCGCCGTGTCGGTTACTGCCGCAAAAGCAGCGAAGCGTAAGAAAACGGCAGCATAAAAATCCCAAAAAGCTTGTCATTCGGGCGGGAGTTTTGATATAATATTAAAGGGCTCCCGCCCGTATCCGTTTTATAAAAAAACGGCATAATAAAATTTGTTAAAATTAAATTATCTTGCGCTAATCTGTGGACATACATTATAGATGTATGATATAATTCCTAAGCGCGCGGCACCATAACCAAGTGGTAAGGTAGAGGTCTGCAAAACCTTTATGCCCCGGTTCAAATCCGGGTGGTGCCTCCAGCTTTTGCCGTTATGGCGGAACAGGCAGACGCAAGGGACTTAAAATCCCTCGGACGCAAGTCCATGTCGGTTCGACCCCGACTAACGGCACCATTTAAGGGCAATTTCGCGAGATTTTGCCCTTTTTTTGGTTTTAGAGAACAATGCCCGAAGTTTTTATTACCCCATAGCGGGCGCTTGCTGTCCGAATATTGAAAAAACCGGATTTTTTATAGTTCCGCCCGTGGGTTTTGACGGGTTCTTGTCATTTATTGCACTATAATAAATACTAAATATAGGTTGAATTCCTTATTTGAATGTGTTAAAATATTTGAAACTTAGTAGGCCCGTAAAAGGGGCGGGTTCGGTATTGTACCGTTATTACGATGTTCGGAGAAAGGTATGAGGAAATACTGGAACAAAGCTAAAATATACAATGTTAACAGCATAGAAAGGTACGCATCGGGATTTCCCCTCGATGCTTTTAATAATTATAAGACCGTAAGCTTAAACGGCGATTGGAAATTTAAGTTTTGCGGCAAGGTAAAGGAAATTCCCGAAGGTTTTGAAAAGCCCGGGGCAGATTTAAGCGGCTTCGACACGATAAAAGTCCCGTCGAACTGGCAAATCGCGGGCTACGATATCCCCATTTATACAAATGTAAGATACCCCAAAGCCATAGAAAGCGTATTTCTTCCCGCCGTGCCGCGCATCAAAGCGGACAAAAACCCCGCGGGTTGCTATGTGCGCTTTTTTAATGTCGAAAAAACCGACGACAATGTGTTTATTAACTTCGGGGGCGTCAACAGCGCGGCCGAGGTCTATGTAAACGGCGAGTTTGTGGGTTACAGCGAGGATACCTTCGACCAGCAGGAATACAACATCACCCCTTATGTAAGAAAGGGTGAGAATAAGCTGGCGGTAGTTGTGTACCGCTACTGCACGGGCAGCTACCTCGAGGACCAGGATATGTGGAGGCTTTCGGGCATTTTCCGCGATGTCACCCTCATTTATAAGCCCAAAGTTGAAATCGCCGATATGTATTTTTACAGCGAACTAAGCCCCGACTTCAAGGAAGCTCTTCTTAAAGCTAAGGTAAAGATAGCCGCGAGGGGCAGGGCGCTTAAGAGCGGAAGGCTTAAATTAACCTTGCTGAACGGCGGCGGAAAAGAGGCCGCCAGCGTCATTTACAATGTGGGGGCTCTGGAGGACGGCAAAAGCGCCGATATAAAGTTCGCGACAAGCGTATCTAACATCGCCCTGTGGTCGCACGAGGCGCCGAACCTGTACAAAATTGTAGCCGAGCTTACCGAAGGCGCCAATTTTATAGACAGGAGAGCAACGAATTTCGGCTTCCGCAAGGTCGAAATAGTGCCAATGAAGGACGGCAGGGGGCCGTTTATTCTGCTTAACGGCAAGCCGCTTAAGTTCTGCGGCGTAAACCGCCACGAGTTCCACCCCAATTACGGGCACGCCGTGCCGGCCGAGCTTATCGAGGAAGATATAAAGCTTTGCCTAAGGAATAACATCACCGCGATAAGGACTTCGCATTACCCCAACCAGAGGGTGTTTTACGACCTTTGCGACAAGTACGGCATACTTGTGATATGCGAGAATAACCTCGAAACGCACGGGCTGGCGTTTATGATACCCCGCAGCAGCAAGCTCTGGACCGAGCATTGCGTGTACAGAATGCGCAATATGGTAAACACATTCAAAAACCATCCCTGCATTGTTTCGTGGTCGCTGGGCAACGAGTCGGGCGACGGCGATGCCTTCTTTGCAATGAGGGAAGCGGCTCTTGCGATAGACAAAACAAGGTTTATTCATTACGAGTCCTACCATAAGGCCTCCGATGTGCTTTCGGAGATGTATACCGTACAGGAGAAAATGAAAGATATCGGGCTAAATAAGCCCATAACCCATTGTAGGGCGCTTTGGAATCTCGGCATTGGCACAAGGCTGAAGCCCGAGGATTACCGGGACAGGCCTTTTATACAATGCGAGTACGCCCACGCCATGGGCAACAGCCTCGGTAACTTCTCGGATTACTGGGACGACTTCAAAAAATACGACAGGCTGGCGGGCGGGTTTATATGGGACTTCGCCGACCAGACCATCAGGGTCGTAAATAAGGACGGCGTCGAGGAGTGGCGCTACGGCGGCGACTTCGGCGATACCCCCAACGACGGAAACTTTGCCTTTAACGGCATTGTAAGAGGCGACAGAAGCCCCAACCCCGCTTTGTACGAGGTAAGGAAGCAGTATCAGCAGGCGGATATCGCCCTTATAGACGGCAAGATAGCCTTCTTTAACCGCTATATGTTCACCGACCTTTCGGCTTTCGACTGCTTTGTCGAGCTTATTTCGGACGGCATGACAATCGATAAGAAAAAGGTTGCGATGCCCTCGGTTAAGCCCGGCGAAATGGGCTCTGTGGACATACCCTTCGATGTAACAAAGGTGGGCGGCGAAATATCCATATTGGTATCGCTGGCAACAAAATCCGACAAGCCTTACGCTAAGGCGGGGCATGTGGTCGCCTACGAGCAGATTATGCTTTCGGTGTCCGATTTCAGCCTGCCCGCGCCCAAGGGCGACGCCAATTATTACGAGTCCGACCTCGAGGTTGTTATAAGCTTCGGCGATTGCAGGGCTATTATAGAGAAAAAGACGGGCGAGGTTATTAGCCTCGATAAGCAGGGCGAGGAGAAACTTAAAGAGCCCATCCGCCTTAACTTCCACAGGGCGACCATAGATAACGACAGGTTGCCGCAGGTTAACCTCGCGATAGCCAAATGGTATCTCGGCGTAGACCGCTTCAAGAAAGCCATGAAGAAGCTGAAGGTTTCGCAGATCAAGGTGTTTAAGGACGGCGAAACCGTTAATGTCGCCATAGCCTGGAAGATGCCGCACATGAAGGAGCTAAGGACGCTGTATAAGTTCTACGGCGACGGGCAGTTCGATATCGAGCTTGCGGTAGTACCAAAGAAAGAGCTTGTGCGCTACGGGTTCACCTTCGCGCTTAGGGAAGGCGTGGACGGCGTGAGCTTCTACGGCAAGGGCCCGTTTGAAAACTACTGCGACCGCAGCACGGCGGCCGTTCTTAAGAAGTATGAGGGCGTCGCCGAGGACTTCCTGCACGATTACCTCTACCCGCAGGAAAACGGCAACCATACTCAGATGAGGTGGCTTAGCGTGGGCGGGGTTATCGACATCAAAGCTATAGAAAAGCCCTTTGAGGCGAGCATACATCCTTACACCCTCGAAATGCTGGACGAGGCAAAGCACCTGCACGAGCTTAAGAGCCTCGATTATCTTACCGTAAACATCGACGGCAGGCAGAGAGGCGTAGGCGGCGATATACCCGCGCTTGCATGCCTCAAGAAACAGTACAAGATTTTGCCTCATATGCTTCATACGCTTAAATTACGAATGGTGATAAAGTAATATGCGCGGTCTTGTTTTGGAAGGGGGAGGGGCTAAAGGCGCTTTTCATGTGGGGGCGCTGAAGGCTTTGTTCGAAAAAGGCTACGCCTTTGACGGCGTTATGGGCACATCAATCGGCGCTATGAACGGCGCCATGGTGGCGCAGGGTGATTTTGATTTGCTGTTCCGGCTGTGGAACAACATCACGCCCTCGGCGGTGCTCGGCTTGGACGACGAGTATATGTCCCGCCTGAGAGAAAGAATAGACAGGGATGTTATAAAATACCTTTGGGGCGAGTTAAAAAAGGCCGTCGCCGAGAGGGGGCTATCCACGGACAAAATGGAGAAAATGCTGGATACCTACCTCGACGAGGATAAGCTGAGAGCCTCGCCCATAGATTACGGCGTCGTAACGGTGGATATAAGCGACGGCTGGTCGCCCGTAGAGATATTCAAGGATGAGATGCCCTACGGCACGATAAAGGATTATATCCTTGCCAGCGCGTACTTCCCCGCATTCAGAAGAAAGCCGCTTAACGGCAAGAAGTATATGGACGGCGGCATATATGACAATATGCCCATAAACCCGCTTATAAGGCGGGGCTACGATAATATTACCGTTATACGCACCCTTAGCTATATGCCCCACCGCAAGGTAATAGACAAGACGGTGGATATCCTGTACATTAAGCCCTCGGAGCCGCTCGGGCGGACGCTGGATTTTTCCAACGAAAAAATACAATATAAAATCAAGCTGGGCTACTACGACTGCCTTAGGACGCTGGACGGGCTTAAGGGCAAGCGGTACTATGTTTACGCCGCGGAGGACGCCGATTATTTCGGGGTGATGGAAAGCCTCGATTACGGCGTGTTTGAGAAGCTGGCAAAAACAGAGGGCATGGAGGACGCCTCGAAGAGGCAGATTCTCGCCGCGATGGCGAAAGCGATGGGAGCCTCAGACGATAACCTCGCCGGCGTAATTCTCGACTGGCTGGAGCCCTACGCCGAGGCGTATGAGATGGAGAGGTTCCGCCTGTACAGCCTCGAGGACTTTATTAAGACCCTTCTCGCGCAGGTAAAAAAGTTGGGCATAGAAAGAATCGGGGAGAGAAAGGATTTAGATCACAAAAAACGCTTTATGGCGCTTAATAATCTTACATAAGGATGGATGTATCTATGAAAAAAGGCAATGATTTGGGGCTTCCCACGCAGGAGGAAGCGCGAAAGTTTGTGCTCGCAGAGCCTTCTAAGTTAGCTAAAGAGGAAAAGAAAGAGGAAAATCTCCCCGCCGCCGATAAATCGGCACCCCCCGCGAAAAAACCTAATATCGCAGCGAAGCTCGCAAAAAGGTGGTTTATAGACGCCTTTTCGGGCATGGCGCTGGGGTTGTTCGCAACATTGATCGCGGGCACCATCCTGGTGCAGATAGGCAAGCTTGCAGGGGACAACGATATCGGAAACTTTATACAGATGATAGGAAAGACCGCCCAGGCCCTTATGGGAGCGGGGATTGGCGCCGGCATAGCTTATATGCTTAAGGCGGATAAGCTAACCATATTCAGCTGTATGGTGGCGGGCTTTTTCGGGGCTAAGGCAGAGAGGTTTGTCCCCATAGCCCTTGCAGCCGTAGGAAACCCCGTTAGCGCCTATGTTACCGCACTTATTACCTGCGAAATCTGTATGCTTATCGCTGGCAGGACGGGGCTTGACATAGTGGTCATACCGCTAACCGCTATGGTAATCTCGGGCGTGCTCGGGTATTTTGTAACCCCTTATGTAAACTGGGCGATAGCGCAGCTTTCGACGGGCATCGCCGCCGCAATGGAGTGGAGCCCCTTTGTGATGGGCATTGTTATATCGGTGGTTATGGGCCTGATACTTACGCTTCCGACCTCGAGCGCGGCTATTTGGGTGTCTATCGCGCTCGCGCATCCCGACTCGCCCATGTTACTTTTGGCGGGCGGGGCTTCGGTCGTGGGCTGCGCCGCGCACATGGTGGGTTTTGCCGTTGCGAGTTTCAGGGAAAACGGCTTCGCGGGGCTTATCGCGCAGGGGCTGGGAACAAGTATGCTCCAGATACCCAACCTTATGAAAAACCCCCGTATACTGATCCCGCCCGTTGTAGCTAGCGCGATAGTAGGGCCTTTGGCAACAACCGTGTTTAAGATAAAGTGTAACGCCAGCGGCGGCGGCATGGGTACCTCGGGGCTCGTGGGCGTCTTCGGCGTTATCGAGGCATCCGCCGATATAAGCCCGCTTATGATGTGGCTTGGCATAGCTCTCCTGATGTTTGTAATCCCCGCGATAGTGTCTTTCGCCGTGTCCGAGCTCCTCAGAAAAGTCGGCTGGATTAAGTTCGGGGATATGAAGCTGGAACTCAAGTCCAAAAAGTGATATAATATTCCTAACGGTTTGAAATTATAAAAAAACCGCAATATTTTATTCGGAGCGTGGATAGTGGTAAAAATTATTTTGTTGGACAGTAACAGCCTTATAAACAGGGCGTTTTACGCTATTCCGCCGATGACGACGAGGGACGGCGTTTTTACCAACGCCGTTTACGGCTATCTTTCGATGCTCGCGAGGCTTATAGCCGAGCATAACCCTACGCATATAGGCGCCGTTTTTGATTTGAAAGGCCCCACCTTCCGCCACGGAATTTATGATAAGTACAAGGCTACCCGAAAGCCCATGCCAATGGAGCTTGTTCCGCAGGTGGATATCCTTAAAGAGCTTCTTGCCGAGATGAATATAAAAATACTTCAGCGGGAGGGCTACGAGGCCGACGATATTATAGGCACCTTGGGCAAAAGGTTTGATTACGATACCATAATCGTAAGCGGCGACAGGGATGTCTTGCAGCTTGTAGACCACAATACCACCGTTTACAACACCCGCAGAGGGGTAACGGATATAAAGATATATAACCTCGAAAGCCTCGCAGAGGAGGGCTTTACGCCCGCGCAGATTATAGAGTACAAGGCTTTGGCGGGGGACTCGTCCGACAACATACCGGGTTGCCCGGGCGTGGGAGAAAAGACAGCGGTTTCGCTCATAAAGGATTACGGCGATATCGATACCCTTTATTCCCGCATAGACGAGATAAAAGGAAAGCTTAAGGAAAGGCTTATAGAAAATAAAGAGCTTGTTTATTTAAGCAGGCGGCTTGCCTCGATAAACACCGATGTGCCCATAGAATGCTCGCTTGAGGATTTGGCGTTTGAGGGGAAGATAGGGCAGGAGTTTTACGACCACCTGAGCAGGCTGGAGTGCCGCTCGCTTATCGAAAGGTTCAAAAAAGCCGCAAAGGGCGCGCCCGAAGAAGAAAAACCGCAAAAGATAGAAGTAAAGGCTGTGTTCGCGCCCGAGCGCGTAAAGATAGCCGACAAGACAGAGCTTTTTGGGCTTTTGGACGGTGAGATCAAACAAATCGCGATAGATTTTTCGGACAAAATTTCCTTCGCTTTCGACACTTCCAAAGAATTTTATATCGAGCCCGCCGTAAGCCTTCTGGACGAAGGGATGAGTTACGACGAGGCGCTAAAGTGCTTCAAGGGCGTGCTTGAGGGCGGCGCCGTAAAGGTTGTGTTTGACATAAAAACGCTTATGCACCGCGCGGCGGAGTACGGTATTTCAATCGGTATGCCGTATGAGGATATACTTCTTAAAAGTTACCTTATTGATGTAAACAGGATACCGAAAGACATAAAAGAGTTAACCGAAAGCTGCGGTATGGGAGAATCGAGGGCGGCGGCAATGCTTGCCTTAAACGAGGTTTTGGACAGAAGGCTTGCCGAGCTTGACCTCGAAAAGCTGTACAGGATGATAGAGCTTCCGCTTATCCCCGTACTTTTCGACATGGAGAAGGCGGGATTCAGGATTGACTTCGCGATTCTTAACGAGCTGTCCGAAAAATACACCCAGGAGATAAACGAGCTGCAGGCAAGAATTTGGGCGATAGCGGGCGAGCAGTTTAATGTTAACTCGCCGCAGCAGCTAAGCGTTATCTTGTTCGAGAAGCTTGGGCTTAAGCCCTCGAGAAAGACCAAAGGAAAGACAAATTACTCGGTGGCGGCGGAGATACTGGAGGAGCTGGATCACCCCATTGTTTCGGAGATATTAAGATACCGCATGCTTACCAAGCTGCAATCGACATATATAAACGGCATGAGGTCTGTTGCCGACCCCGTGACGGGCAGGGTGCACACGGTGTTTAGGCAATGCCTTACCACCACGGGCAGGCTTTCTTCCAACGAGCCTAACCTGCAGAACATACCCATAAGGCACGAGGAAGGGCGAAACATACGCAGAATGTTTGTGGCGTCCCCCGGAAATATCCTTATTACGGCGGATTATTCGCAGATAGAGCTGAGGCTTCTAGCGCATTTTTCGGGCTCGACCGACCTTATAAAGGCTTATAACTCGGATACCGATATCCACGCGCTTACCGCCTCTAAGATTTACGAGGTGCCGATTAGCGAGGTCACTTCGGAGATGAGAAGGGCGGCAAAGGCTGTTAATTTCGGGATAATTTACGGCATAAGCCCCTTCGGGCTTGCTCGCAACACGGGCCTCACAACGCAGAAGGCGAAGGATTTTATAGCGAGATACTTCCTTACCTATCCCGGCGTTTTGGAGTATATGGACAGCAATGTCGAATACGCCAAAAAGAACGGGTATATAAGGTCGCTTTCGGGAAGGATAAGGTTTTTCCCAGAGCTAAAATCGCCAAACCATAACATAAGAAGCTTCGGCGAGAGAGCGGCGCTCAATATGCCCTTGCAAGGCTCGGCGGCGGATATAATAAAGATTGCCATGCTTAAGGTAAGCAGGGCGCTTAAGGACGGCGGATATAAGGCAAAGCTTATTCTGCAGGTCCATGACGAACTTGTCATAGACACCCCGCTTGACGAGGCAGAGGCTGTCAAAAAGCTTCTTGTAGAGAATATGGAATCGGCGGCGGCGCTTAAGGTACCGCTTGTCGCCGAGGCAAAGAGCGGGTACGATTGGTATTCGGTTAAATAACCGCAGAAAAAGGATTAAAGTGTAAGGATTCGTATGATAATAGCGATAGCGGGCGGAACGGGAAGCGGAAAATCGAAGGTGAGCGCGAGGCTTAAGGAACTCGGTTACCGTGTGATAGACGCCGACGAAGTTAACAGGGAGCTCCTTTCCGAAAAAGAATATCTGGATAAGCTGAAAGCCGCCTTTCCCGAGTGCTTCGAGAGCGGTGCGCTTAACAAAAGAAAGCTAAAAGAGCTTATCTTTCACGACGAAGGCAAGCGCAAAACGCTTAACGCCATCGCCCACCCCGAGATAATGAAAAGGTTTATCCAAAAGACGCATAATTCGGGCGAGATTGTTTTTGCCGAGATACCTTTGTTTATCGAAAGCGGGCTTTCGGAGCTGAAATACGATGCCGTTTGGGCGGTAGTCGCGGGCAAAGAAAGGCGTATAGAAAGGGTTATGGCAAGGGACGGCGTTTCCCGCGAGTTTGCGAGAAGGATGGTAGAGGCTCAGGAAGCCGAGGAAAAAATCGCCGAAATGGCCGATTATATTATTGTAAACGACGCCGATTTGCAGGCTTTGCACCAAAAAATAGATATGGCGCTTAAGGAGCTGAATGGGCGACAGAACAATTCTACATTGTGATATAAACAATTTTTACGCCTCGGTTGAGGCGCTGCTTAACCCTGTCCTTAAAGATAAGGCGATAGCCGTTTGCGGAAACCCCGAAAAGCGGCACGGCATAGTGCTTGCCAAAAGCATGCCCGCGAAGATTATGGGAGTAAAGACGGGTGATACTATCTGGCAGGCAAAAAAGAAGTGCCCCGATCTTATCGTCGTCCCGCCCACTTTTTCGGAATATGTAAAATACAGCAACATCGTTTTTAATATTTATGTGAGGTTTACCCCGCATGTGGAGAGCTTCGGGCTGGACGAGTGCTGGCTGGATGTCACGGGCTGCGAAAAGCTGTTCGGAAGCGGAGAAGAAATAGCCAACAAAATAAGGGAAACTGTTAAGGCCGAAACGGGGCTTACCATTTCGGTGGGCGTGTCTTTCACAAAGGTTTTTGCCAAATTAGGCAGCGACCTCAAAAAGCCCGACGCCGTAACCGTAATAAGCCGCGAAAATTATAAGTCCGTAGCCTGGAAGCTGCCCGTGCAGGAGATGATTTTTGTGGGGCACAATACCCGCTATAAGCTTTCTAAGCTGGGGATTAACACGATAGGCGACCTCGCGAACTGCGACAAAGCTTTGCTGGAGAAAAAGTTCGGCAAGGTTGGGCTTAAGCTGCACGAATGGGCAAACGGCACCGACAACGATACCGTAAACCTTTACACCGAAAAGCATATCCCCAAAAGCGTTGGCAACGGCACAACAACACCCGCCGATGTCACCAACCTCGACGACGCCACAAGCGTAATTTTTGCCCTTTGCGAGATGATAGCCTTCAGGCTAAGGCAATACGGCATGTCGGCAAAGGGGGTTGCCTTGCATATCAAAGATAAATATTTCAACTCTATATCCAGGCAATGTAAAGTCCCCGCGACCGCCTCGGCGTACGGTATAGCGACGGCGGCGGTCAACCTGCTTACCGAAAACTATGATTTCAAAAAGGACCCGCCTTTAAGGGCGATTACCGTCAGCGCCTTTAACCTTACCGAAGAGGGCGGATACGAGCAGGCTTCGTTTTTCGGCAACGAGCTGGAGAAGGATAAGCGTTTAGGTGAGAGCATAGATAACATCCGAAAAAAGTACGGTTACGGCGTGTTAAGAAGAGGGGTAAACACCGGCACGATATTTACCTGCGACGACAGGGAAGCCGATGACGAGTTTTTGCCGTTTAATAAACATATGAAGAATTTAACAGACGATATTGTGGACGCAGATGAATAACCGTAATTATCCGTTTTTGTTTTTTTAATATAATCCGTCAAATAGCTTTTTAGGCAAATAGCGAATCAAAAGGTATGATATTACGCCTATTCCTACGCCCGAAATTATTCCCGTAAAGATCAGGTAGGGGGCGTAGCCGAATACTAATGGGGTGCCTGTCATAAGGGCGGCGACGCAAAGCTGGGCCATATTGTGGATTATGGCGGAAAAAGCGCTAATAACGGGAAGCCCCAATCTTTGCGAGCGTGCCAAAAGGGAGGTTGCGGTGAGGGCTGTAACCGACGAGGGCAGGGAGTAGGCTATCATTACAGGGTTGCCGACCATCAAGGGGACAAGGACGGATTTAAGGATAGCTATGGCGTAGGCGGGGGGCGCGCCCAGAACGATAAGGGCAAAGATGAGGGCAATATTGCTTAAGCCAAGGCGCAGGAATGGTAGGGCGGGGATTACGGGCGGGATGAGGCTTTCGATTAGCCCGATAATGAGGGCGGCCGAAAGCACGATCGCGGTATGGGCGATTCTGCGGGCGGGGGTTTTCATGCCTGCCTCCTTCCCGTTACGGCGTCATACTCGGGGTCGCCTTTAATGACTACAACGAATTTGTTTGGTGCGCAGACTATGCGCTCGCCCGCTTTGGAAATGTATCCGAAATACTCGCAAAGATGGTCGGGGCAGTCGCTTTTGGTGACGGCGGCTTTGCCGTTATCGATGTGAAGCTCTATCCCGACATCGAAAGAGACGGTTTTTTGCTGGTCCAAAGAGTAGGCGGCGGCAAGTTTACCTTCTATGTAAACCTCGGCGATGTTGCCACGGGGCTTTGCCCCGAAGGCGAAAACCATGGCAACAACGGCGGCGGCAAGCAAAACGGCGGCAAAGATTATGTCGGCTTTGCCGAACATTTTTGACGCTCTGAAATGCTCAAAGAGGCTATGCCGCTTGCCTGGGCTCGAGGATTTCAAAATCGATATCTCCTATAACCTTATAGGTGTTTTGTGTGATTATGAGGGCGGAATATCCGAGTTTTTTAAGCAGGGCTTCGCTTTTCGCGCCCTCGATAAACACAAGGGTGGACAAGGCGTCGCACAGCGCGCCTTCTTTGCCCACAACGGTGGCGCTAAGTATGGGCTCCCCCTCGTTTAGCCCTGCGGGGTAGCCGTCGGGGCCTATGATGTGGTGATATTTTACGCCCTCAAATATGTAGCAGCGCTCGTAATTTCCGCTTGTGGCGACGGCGGCGTTGTCGAGGGTGAACCTCGCCGCGTAGCCTTCGCCCGTGGGAGAGGTTACAGCAACCTTTATTTTCTTGTTGGTGCGGATGGTGCCGCCCACATTTACAACATACTCGTTGCCGCCCGCAATTCCGGCGGCGATGTCGGCAGCGTAGCCCTTCGCGCTTTGCCCGAAGTCGAGCTTTGCCCCTTCTTTGAGTTTGGTAACCGTGCGGGTTTCGGGGTCAAAAGAAAAGCTATCCGCCCCGCAGACGGGAAGCAGCCCGTTTATTTGCTCGGCTGTCGGGATACTTTGGGGGCTTAGGGTAAAGCCCGCGGGGTCGAACTTCCATAGCTCGACAAGGGGGAATATAAAAGGGTTGAAGGCGGGCGTTTGATTATAAAGATACAGGCATAATTCATATAAATAGGCGAAATCCTCGCCCACGCTTATCGGCTCGCCGACAGGGGCGGCGTTAACCCGCCCGACATCGGAGCCGGGAAGCGCCGCGGATATGGCGTTTTCGAGCTCGGATAGCGCCTTGTCTATCTTGTTTGCGCACGAATAGGAGCCCGCCCCGCTTATCTCGAGGCTGAAGTCGGAGTTGAAATGTACATTCTCCGTTCGGGCAGAGCAGCCCGCGAGCAGGGCAGAGGCGAATACGGCGGTAAAAAGGATTAATAATACCTTTTTAGTTTGCCGAGGGCGCATCGGGACGCTCCTTGCCCACATAGCAGATGCCTATCGTGCCCGGGCCGCAGTGAGCGCCTATAACGGGGCCAATGGGATATACCCAAACATCGGTCTGAGGCAGGGCGGAAAGGATCTTTTCCTTTACCCTCATGGCTTCTTCCTCGCAGTCGCCGTGCATAATTACGATGGGGTGCTCGTCGAGGTGGGAGGCGTCCCTTATAATCTCGTCGGTAATGACTGCGAGCGCCTTGTTTCGCCCGGGGACTTTATCTGTCGCTATAAGAGTGCCTTGCTTTGTGAGCTTTATTATGGGTTTAATCTTAAGTATGCCGCCGAAGAAAGCCTGGGTGGCGGAGAGCCTTCCCCCTCTTTTGAGGTGCTGGAGGTCGTCGACAACGATTGAGATGTTGGTGACGGGCGACATTTTGTCGAGATAGGCGCAGATTTCCTCTACCGATTTGCCCTCGTTGAAGAGCTTGGCGGCGGCGATAACCTGAAGCCCGGCGCCCATACTGATGGCCTTGGTGTCGTACCTTACGAACTTGACGCCGGGGTACTTTGCATTAAGCTCTTTGAGCGCCATATCCATATACTTGAAGGTACCGCTCATCTCGGACGAAAAGCTGACATAGAAGATGTCTTCGCCTTTCCGGAAGAAGGGCTCGAAGTAGCGCTTGTAGTCCTCGGGGTTAAGCGCCGAGGTTATGGCGACTTCGCCGCTTCTCAATTTGCCGAAGAACTCTTTGTAGTCGTAGTTGGAGCGCCCGAAATCGTAAAGGTACTCCTTTCCGCCTATGGTGTAGGGCATTTCGATGATGTTAGTGATATTAAGCCTGTCTGCTACCTCGTACCAGAGTTCGCTGTCGGTATCGCAAAAAAACGCTGTCATATAGCCATTCTCCTTTTCTTATGAATTTTTTTGTATTGTTAGCCTTAATTCTTTTTTCTGTTTTTCTATCGCCGAGACAAGGTCGCGAAGCACCCTTGAGGGCGAAAGCCACCAGTCGCGCGACCATACGCGGACGATTTTCCAGCCCCTTATCTCGAAGAACTTAAACCTGTACACATCGCGCTCGAGTACGCTGTCGCTTCCGTGGAAGGCCTGGTAGTCGCACTCGATGCCCAGTACATACCTTTGAAGCTCGGGGTCGTACACCCCGAGGGACAGTTTGTAATCGGTGTTGCCGAGGTTGGTGTCCACCTCGTAGCCCAGCCGCTCGAGCGCCTCTTTAATCTGCATTTCGTACGCGCCGATGGGGTCGGGCTCGTTTTTGCGCGGCGCGAGCGAAGAAAGAATCCTTCTTACCTCGGCGGGGTTGTTTTCGGAAACCGCGCGTACATATTGGAGATATTTGCGTAAGAGTTTAGGGCCGTTGTTTTTGGTGGTTTCGGCGCGGTCGAGTTCTTCGGGCTCTATGCTGGTTACGACATAAATCTTTTTCTTAGCGCGGGTTATCGCCACATTGAGGCGGTTTTCGCCGCCCTCGATCGAGAGCGAGCCGAACTGCGCGACAACCTTGTCGTAGTCGTTTCGGGCGTAGCCTATGCTGAATATTATTATATCACGCTCTTCGCCTTGCACATTCTCGAGATTTTTGACAAAGAGCCCGATGTTTTCGCCGTTTACTATGCGGTTTCTTTCGTTGTCCAGCTGGCGGGCGAAGGTTTTGTTGCGGGCGGCCTCCTCGTCGAGAAGATCCTCGATATATTCCTTTTGCTCTACATTGAAGGTTACGATGCCGATGCTTTCGGCTTCCTTGCGCTCCTTAAATATCGTGCGAAGCAACTTTACAACCGTTGCCGCCTCTTCGTGGTTGCGGCGGTTTTGCCACATCCCTTTAACCTTTATGCGCTCGATGGGCGGGGCGGCGAAGTTCTTAGCGATGTTGGGGGCGATTTGCAGCTTGTTTTCGTAGAAAGCGGCGTTGCTGAAGTCGATAAGCTCTACAAAATTGCTCCTGTAATGGTAGGAAAGATATACGGGATAGTAGCGGGCGGCGGCAAGGTCAAGAAGGCTTTCTACCTCTAGCGCCGCCTGCGTCGAGAGGTCGAAGCCGTTGTTGCCCGCGCTGTCGTCGCCGAAGTAGCGCTTTACAAACCCCGCTGTGGGGCGCAGTTGCTTGTTGTCGCCCGCGACCACAACCTTGTTGGCGCGGTAAATCGAGGGTATTGCCGATTCTATGAACATCTGGCTGGCTTCGTCAAAAACGACAAGGTCGAAAAGCCCGCGCTTTAAGGGGAGTATGGTGCTTACAACCTCGGGGCTTAGCAGCCAGCAGGGGAAGAGCCTTAACAGATACCCCTCGAACAGCTCGAACATAAGGCGGATGGGCTTAAGCCCGCGCTGCTTTTGGATTTCGTAGAGGTAATCCTTGGCGTCGGGCGCGGTGTTGAAGTACTCGACATAATCGCGTGTAAAGCTGTCCATCGCTATGCTTTTAGATAGCTCGCGCTTGTCTGCCTGCAAAGCGGTGATGCGGCTTCTTAAGTCGTCGAAGGACACAAGTTTGGAGAGGGCGGGGTGCGAGCCGTAATCCGAGGTTATAATCTCGTGGTAGATACGGCAAGACATCACCTTGTTGAGGGTAACCCTTAAGCCCTCGGGGCTTCCGTCCGAGTTTTTGTAGGCAAACCCGAGAAGTTCTTTAACCGTCTGGGGCAGGGCGTTTATCTCGCTGTTCATATCCCTTACGGTCGTGTAGTCCTCGAGGGCGGCAAGCAGCTTTTTGAGAAAGTTTATATTGCCGTTTATAAGCCCGCCGATTGCCATGGCGTAGCCCTGCCTGTCGAGAACCTTAGACAGCAGGCGGTATTCGGACTCGTAGTTTTCGAGAGCTTCCTTGCCCACATGCAAATCTATTACGACATCCTCTCGGTAGCTTTCGTACTTTAGCCTTAAGAAGGGGTAGAGAGGCCACAGCAGGGGGAAAGCGGAAGCCTGGAGGAACGCCGAAAGGTAGGGGTGCTCTATGCGGGTAATGATGTCGGCGACACGCTTGACCGCGGCCTTGTCGGATACGGCGTCCTCAAGATAGAAGGTGGTGAGGTAGCGGCTGTAAGGGTAGCGCCCCATATTGAAGGGCACCGGCTCTTTTTTGATTAGCTGACCGATGAAGTCCTTTGCCGTCCTGAGGTCGTGCACATCGATGTTCGGGAGGATGTGCGCTATCATCTCGTTATCTTTCAGGAGCCTGTCGTGTTTTATATAAAGGGAGTCAAGCTGCTTGTCGAATATAAGCCGCATATCCTCTTTTAGTTCGGGGTAATTGCGGTCTATAATGCGGGTCTTTTTGAGCTTTTCGTACAGTTTATAATCGTCGGTGTCCCTGCCTATGTTGTAGCTTGCGGCGTACATCTCCTGAAGGGTGAGCCCGAAAGGCGTTTTGGTAAAGAGCGCGTCGGAGATGTCCTGCAGGACGCTTACCTCCTGGTTGAGGTTGAACTCCACCTTACTGTGCATGCGGCTGCTTTCGTCCAGGTCTGTCGACGAGCTTTTTGCGTGCATATTGCGCACTCGCTCGAAGAAGGCGGGCTTGTCCTTTTCGGGGTCGGGGATAAGCATTGCCTTGTCGTTCAGCTTGCCCAAACGGTTGAAAACGACATCTAAAGCCGCGCGTTTCTGGCTTACCACAAGCACGCGCTTTTTCTTGCAGAGGGCGTCGCTTATTATGTTAACTATGGTTTGGGATTTGCCCGTGCCGGGCGGGCCGTAAATTACAATGTTGTCCTGTTTGACGATTTCGGAAAGGGCGTGTTCCTGCGCGTAGTCCAGATCGTGGATTTCGAAGAAAGAATCCGACACGCGCTTTCTTTTGATAAGGTATGAGCGCCCGGGGATTTTTTGCTCGCTTCTGAATTTGCCCGAAAGCAGGGCGTCGATGGAAGGCGAGCTTAAATCGTTTTTCTCTAAGGCGAGGTAGTCGTTATATATAGAGTTGGCAAGCGGGAAGCGCCCCAATACGGCGTAATGCTTTACCTCGAGGGTGTCCAGCGGGAAAACCTGCGGCGTCTCGAAAGGCGCGAGGGTTTTGCGCTTTGCGTAGCTTATCTTGAAACCGTTTCGGGTGAGGTATTCTATTATCTCCCAGGCGTTTTCGAAAGTTTCGCCGGACTGGGGGTCGAATTCCTGTATAATTTTGTCCGCCGAGAGGTTGCGCTCTTTAGTGTAGGCGAGAATCAGAGCCTTGTTGAGCATTATGGGCTGGTTGGGCACAAGGCGGATTGTGGCCTCGTCGTTTTCGATTGCAAGGGTTACGGGTATCAGAAGCAGGGGCGCCATCAGCGGGGTTTCGGGGTTGAGGCTGCCCGTTACAAAGGGATACCCCACATAAAGCTCGCTTCTGCCCGTTTCTTTTTCTAATTCGTCCTCCTCCCTTTTGAGGTAGCGAAGGCTTGCGATTTGGGAGGCGAGCATATCCGCCACGACATCGACGAGAGGGCGCTTTTTGATTTTGGTTTTTATCTCGATGCTTTCTTCGGCGGGCTCGGCGAGGGCGGCGGCTACAGTTTCGCCGTTGGAAACGGTGTGCTTTGCCATTTTTGCGGCGATTTTGGCGTTCATAAGCGTGAAGGAACGCCTGCCGTGCCACAGAAACTCCATAAATTCGTCGGTGTCGCCGCGGCATTCCATAACTGCGCCTATATCGTAACTGTATTTCTTAACGATATCCCTTAGATAAAGGCTTCTGTTACGCCCGCTTATCTGGATAAACCTTTCTTTGTATTTTTTGTATATGGGATTCATCTGCCCTCCGGGGTTATACAGGTAGAATTATAGCACATTGACCCCCTCATGTAAACCTATATAAAATAGCTTAAAAGAAAGAACGCGCCGACATTGCGATTGAGTATTTTATTGTGTAATGTTCACATTCCTATATTTTTATGATATTATAAAACCAATAAGGAAGGGCGCTGTATTAATATGCGAAAGAAAATATTGATAACTATGGCCTCGGCGCTGGTGCTCATGGTTCTGGCAATGGGGCTCACCGGATGCTTCGGTGGTAACATAGAGAATTATACAATAACCTTTTATGTCGATGATGTAGTTTATGAAACCATCGTTATTACCCCCGACACAAGCCAAATCACTTTGCCCAAGAGACCCACGAAAGAGGGGCATAAATTTGATGGCTGGTTTTTTGACAAAGGCACCTGGCAAATGATGTTTACAGAGAACTCCCTCGCGAACGGCATGAGCAGAAGCATTAAACTATACGCCAAATTTTCTGTGGTTATGCACACGGTGACATTTTATGCCGACGGCGAGGAGGTATATTCCGTAAGCGTAAAAGAGGGCGACAGCATACCATACGGCGATTATGCCCCGCAAAAGACGGGCTACACCTTTATCGAATGGTCGCACAGTTCGGGGACGCTTCCCGATGTCATGGGCAAAAACGACATAAGCGTTACAGCCGTTTTTTCCCCCAACACTTACAGGATTTATTTTGATTTGGATAATTCCGCCTCTATGTCGCATTCTTCTTTGCGGACGGACAACCAGGGCAAAATATATCTGCCCGTTACCTTCGATGCCGCCTATTCCGTATCCAACCTTGTGCCTCATCAGAAGGAAGGGCAGGAGTTTGCCTACTGGAAGCATTTATACGGCGAATATATCCCGACAGCCCTGTACAAAGTGCCGGGCAACATTACGCTTTCTCCCGCATGGGCTAAACAGGGCACGGCGGGGCTGAACTTTCAGTATGTCAGCGCCGCGGGCGGCGGTTATTACAAAGTTACGGGATATAGCGGGACGGACGAGGATGTCGTAATACCTATGAAGTATGACGACGACACAAACGGGCAGCACTCTGTTACCGCGATACAGAGCCTCGGCAGCGCGGCGGCCATAAAGAGCGTAGAGATACAAAACTCGGTTACGCATATAAGCTCGGGCGCTTTTTCCGGCTGTGAAAATCTCAAATCCGTAATAATAGCTTCTTCGGTAACTACCGTAGAAAGCGACGCCTTCCCGCAAATTGACGGGCTTAACATTTACTGCAGGAACTCGGCGGTTCCCGCGGGCTGGCAAAACAACTGGAACGGTAACAATAATTACATTCTTAACAACAGGCAATACGCCTCAAAGGTTTTTAATATCATTAGCCCCGTCGATATAGACATCGAGGCCGAGTTCGAGCCCGTATACGTGATGATTTCGAGTGACGGAGTAACTTACGCGGATATACCCGCAAGCGATTATTCTGTTAACGGCTATACAATTACAATCGATAGTGATTACCTTCTCGATCTGGAAGAGGGCAGGTACACAGTAAAGATATTCGGCGTCCTTAACGCGGACATTACATTGGATGTCTTTTACGACCAATTCAGCCTGAGCTACGACAAGCATGACGACGCCAATATAACCCGCACCTTCGCAGGCCAAACGCTGCAAAAGCTGTACGGCGCCGGTATAACGGCGGCGGATTACACTGTAAGCGGCAGCAACCTTACCATTAAAAAGAGCTACCTTAACTCCCTTAAGGCAGGCGAATACGAGCTGCTGCTAAAGGGCACAACCTTTGAGAAATTGATTATCCTGGCCGTATTCGATTCCCACTGCAAGCCCTATAACCTCAAAATAGACATGGATATCAACAGGCCGCAGTACACGATTTTGTTCGACTGCGATTGTAAGGCTCCTTCGGGCTTTTCATATGCCATTGACGGCGGGGCGTTCTACCCGTTGCCCTCGGGCAATAAGATTTCGTCGCTTACAACAAACACCTCGCACGAGCTGGTTGTAAGATGCGATTACAGCGGAAGTATTTCGGACCCCTATACTTTGCCCGCCCTGACTGCCGCGCAGGCTTACATCAACGACACCTTTATGTGGAACGGCATTGCTTACGATCGGTATATCGCAGACCAATCCGAAATGAACATCTTCCTTGCCTACCTTGCGCATAAGGGTACCGACGAAACAAAGCGCGATATGACAGACCCCGCAAAGCCCTACGGTTTTGTCGAAGAGGAGGTATATTTCAGCGACGCGCTTAAAGACGAGTTCATCGCTAACGGCCAGAGCGTGATAGCCGGGGCAAACTCCAGTTTCGATTTCCCGTGGTCCTTCACAACGGGTTGTTCCGCGTCGGGAAATATCACAACCGTGACCGTTACCTACAATTCGCTGCCCGAGGCTATATACAGCTCGGGACAGCAGGCCCTGACGCTTACAGACGGCACAACGCTTGCAACGGGCACGAGAAGCCCCTCGTTTACAAACTTCCCGATAAACTCCTTTACAAAGGCCCAACCCGTGTCGAGCATACAGGAGCTTGACAGCCTGCCTTACGGCGTAAAGCCCGTGTTTTCGGCTACCGCGAGCGGGCAGCAAGCCCAAAGGGTATACAACAAAGCCCTCGATGTCTGCCGTTCGTATATCAGCGACACGATGAACGATTATCAGAAGGTAACCGCCATTTACGAGTGGCTGGGTATTAATGTGACATACGACTATGCCGCGCTTGAAGTTCTCGAATTGGAGAACAACATTAAATCGTCCGGGAGCCTTAACCAGGCAAAAGCGTATCTTACGCAAACTCTTAACTCAAAGAGCTGGAACCCGGAACTTGAAGCGGCCCTCGCAGCGATAGGCAACAGCGCGAGTACCGTTAATGAGTTGGCTAACGGCGTAAACGGTATCATTAAGAGCCTCCGCGTGTTCCACCTTCAGGGCATATTCGACGAGAGGGAAGGGGTAGCCGATACCCGCATAGCCGTATGCGACGGCATAGCCAGCGCCTTCAAGCTGCTCTGCCTCATAGAGGGCATAGAGTGCTGCGAGATTTCGGGAATGGCCGATGTCGCGCACGCCTGGAACAAGGTTAAAATAGACGGCAAGCTTTATGTTGTGGACGCCACCTGGGCCCGCACCAAAACCGCTGATAACTCGTTTATAACCATATCCCGCCAATGGCTGCTTATCGACGACGCTACCGCGCTTTCGGGCGATAATCCCCACCTCGAAAACGCCGAGGCGGGAGATATTACGGCAACGCACAAGATAAATATATTAGCAACGGAGGAATACGATTATTACGCCCACAAATCGATAGGCGGAGGCAACGACCTTATCGCCGACTCGCAGCAGGAGTTAAACGCCATAATAGCGTATTTCTATTCGCAGGGCGCGAAGACTGCGGAGTTCAAGTTCAACATCGAGGGCGTGCAGGAAGACGAAGCGATTAAGACTGCTGTGTGGCAGATAAAGAACAGAAGCTTTAGATACTTCGGCCCCGGCAACGACATGAATGTGTGGGTAGTGGATTTAAGTAACTTGTATACCTGAAATATAACTGACATCAGAATGGCATAAAAAAGGAGAACACAAATGAGTATAGCGGACAAAATCTTTATCGACAACATCAATGACATTCTCGAAAACGGGTTTTCGGATGAGCATCTCGAGGTTCGCCCGAGATGGGAAGACGGCGCGCCCGCCCACACCATAAAAAAGTTTTGTATCGTTAACCGCTACGACCTTTCCAAAGAGTTTCCGGTTATCACTATAAGAAAAACCTTCTTCAAAAACGCCATAGACGAAATATTGTGGATATGGCAGAAAAAATCCAACAAGGTGTCCGAGCTCAAGTCCCGCATCTGGGACGCCTGGGCGGACGAAAACGGCACGATAGGCAAGGCCTACGGCTATCAGCTTGGCATAAAGCACAAATATAAAGAGGGCTGGTTCGACCAGGTGGACAGGGTGCTTTTCGACCTTAAGAACAACCCGCAGTCCCGCCGCATTATTACAAACATATACAATCACGCCGATTTGCACGAGATGGCGCTGTACCCTTGCGCCTATTCGGTTACCTTCTCGACCACGGGGGATAAATTAAACGCGATTTTGCATCAACGCTCGCAGGATATGCTTGTCGCGAACAACTGGAATGTAGTACAATATTCGGTGCTGACCCATATGTTCGCTCAGGTGAGCGGCCTTAAGGTGGGCGAGTTTGTGCATGTCATCGCCGACGCCCACATTTACGACAGGCATATACCCATCGCCAAAGAAATCATACAGAGAGAGCCTTACCCCGCTCCCGAGTTCCGTATCAATAAGGATATTAAGAACTTCTACGATTTCACGGTGGACGACTTCGAGCTTGTCGACTACAAATTTCACCCCTTGGACAAAAAACTGGAGGTTGCCATATAGATGCAGACAATAGTAGCGGTAGATAAATTCTGGGGAATAGGCAAAAACAACGACCTTTTGTTCCATCTCCCCGAGGACTTAAAGTACTTTAAGGAAAAAACCCTGGGCAAGGTTATAGTGATGGGGGGCAACACCCTTCTTTCCCTCCCCGATTCCAAGCCGCTTCCCAACCGCACAAACATAGTGCTTAGCGATGTTTTCACCCGCGACGATTGCACCGTTGTGGCGACGCTTCCCGAACTTTTTGAGGAGCTTAAAAAATACAATCCCGAAGATATCTTTATTGTGGGCGGCGCGATGTTCTACCGCACGATGCTTCCGTATTGCGACAAGGCGTATGTCACTAAGGTTGACGCAGACGGCGGCGCCCAGCTCTTTTTTGAAAACCTCGACAGCCTGCCCGATTGGGAGCTCGAGAGCCAGAGCGAGCCTGTAATCTCCAACGGGCATACCATAAGGTTTACGGTTTACCGCAACAACAACCCCCTGAAATATTAAACTCTATTTTGCATTCTTGCCAAGGAGCTACATAAATTTATGAAAAAAATCGAAATGAAAACACCATTGGTTGAAATCGACGGCGACGAAATGACCCGAGTAATGTGGGCGGACATAAAGGAAATCCTCCTTAAACCGTTTATCGATTTGAAAACCGAATATTACGACTTAGGGCTCCCGTACCGCGAGAAAACGGGCGACAAAGTAACGGTTGAGGCCGCCGAGGCCATAAAGCGCCTGGGCGTAGGCGTCAAGTGCGCGACCATCACCCCCAACGCGCAGAGGGTGGAGGAATACAACCTTTCGCAGATGTGGAAGTCACCTAACGGCACAATCCGCGCCGCGCTGGACGGCACCGTTTTCCGCGCCCCCATACTTGTAGAAGGCATAAGACCCGTGGTAAGCACCTGGAAAAAGCCCATCACCATAGCCCGTCATGCCTACGGCGATGTGTACGCCGGCGTAGAGGCTTATGTGCCCGAAGGCGGCAGGGTAGAACTAGCCCTCCCCAACGGCGAGAGAAAGGTTGTAAAAGAGCTTAAGTCAGGGGGCATAATTCAGGCTATGCACAACACCGACGAGAGCATTTCGAGCTTTGCCAGAAGCTGCTTCAACTACGCTTTGGACACAAAGCAGGACCTTTGGTTTGCCACAAAAGACACCATAAGCAAAACCTACGACCACCGATTCAAGGATATCTTCGCAGAGATATACCAAAACGAGTACAAGGATAAATTCGAGGCCGCGGGGATAGAATATTTCTACACCCTTATAGACGACGCCGTTGCCAGGGTTATACGCAGCTCGGGCGGCTTTGTGTGGGCGTGCAAAAACTACGACGGCGATGTCATGAGCGATATGCTGGCGACAGCCTTTGGCTCGCTGGCCATGATGACCTCGGTGCTCGTTTCGCCCGACGGAAAATACGAGTACGAGGCGGCGCACGGCACGGTAACCAGGCATTATTACAGATTCCTTAAAGGCGAGGCTACCTCGACCAATCCCGTGGCGACCATTTTCGCCTGGAGCGGCGCTATAAGAAAGAGGGCGGAACTAGACGGGCTTACGGGCCTTGCCGACTTCGCCGACAGGCTGGAGAAAGCCACCGTTTCGACCATCGAAAGCGGCATAATGACCAAAGACCTTATCGGGCTTTTCGACAAAGCCGGGGTAACCCCCGCGGGCGTAAACACTACCGAATTCCTTAACGAGATAGCTAAAAGGCTGTAAGATGACTAAGGTAAAAAGATTTGTCTCGGGCGTGCTCGGGACAAACACCTATCTTGTTTATAAAGACGGCGGAAAAGAGGCCGTAATTATCGACCCCGTGAGGGGCAAGGCGAAGATAAAGAGCTTTGCCGAGGGCGAGGGGCTTAAAATTGTTGCTGTTTTGGTTACCCACGGGCATTTCGACCACATTATGGAGGCACGCGAGTGGCAAAAGGAAGGCGCCGCCGTGTATATCCACGAGGGCGACGCCGACAGGCTTGCCGGTACCAACACTTACGCCTCGGCTTTCGGTATTTCCGCCCCGCCTTGCGATCCCGATGTTACGCTTAAAGACGGCGAGCGCCTAACCCTTGGCGATATGGAATTTACGGTTATCCACACGCCCGGGCATACGCCGGGAAGCTGCTGCTACCTTACAAACGGTTATATCTTCAGCGGCGATACCTTGTTTTCGGGCGATGTCGGCAGGACAGACCTGCCCGGCGGAAGCTACAGCCAAATAAAAGAATCGATACGAAAACTGTTTTCCTTACAGGGCAATTACATAGTATACCCCGGGCACGAGGAGTCGACTACCCTCGACGCCGAGCGTATGCACAACATCATTGCATCGGAGTTATAACTTGTTTGTTTTCAGATGGGAGGCGAGCCTTCCCCCGTACTTAAACGACGCGCCCGAAATCGTAAGAGCGTACAACCCGTATATTAAACTCGACCCCGAAGCGGAGGAGGCCTTTTGCCTCAAAACAGAGCAGGGGGCGCAAGAGTTTGTATGCGAAATTTCGGCTAAAAACAAAGCGGAAAGGCGGGCTTTGGCGATAAAATACGCCGAGGGGCTGGAGTATAAAAAGCTTACAAAACGCTTTGTGAAAACCTGTCTTTATGATTTTTGTAAAGCCTTAACGGGTATATCTCTTCCTTACGGCAGCCTTACGGGGGTGCGCCCGACAAAACTATATTACGAGCTTATGAAGGGCTGCCCCGACCCGAAGGAAGCCCTTATCGATACCTTTTTTGTCGAGCCCGAAAGGGCGCGGCTTATAGCCGATGTCGTAGAAAACCAGGCGGGGATTTACGAGTTAAACCCAAAAAACGCTGGCGTTTTTGTAAATATACCTTTCTGCCCGACAAGGTGCAAATATTGTTCGTTTATAAGCACCGAGATAGGCAGGGCACGCAAAAAAATAGACGATTATATTGAAGCCGTGAGGGCGGAGCTTAACGAAATAATTCAAAAGATAGACAGAGAGGGGCTAAAGGTAAGAAGCATATATGTGGGCGGCGGCACACCGACCTCGCTGGAAGCCAGGGAATTGTACGACATTCTTTATCCCGTGGCGAACAAAAACTACGGGGTGGAGTTTACCGTAGAGGCGGGAAGGCCCGATAGCATAACTGGAGAAAAGTTAGCCGTCCTTTCTGATTTGGGCGCAACCCGAATTTCCATAAACCCGCAGACCTTCAACCAAAAAACCTTGCGGGAGATTGGCAGGGCGCACACGCCCGAACAGATAATCGAGGCTTACAGCCTGTCCAGGCAGTTTAATTTCGACATCAATATGGACTTGATCGCGGGATTGCCCGGCGAGTCTTTCGATGATTTTTCGGCCAGCCTCGAAAAAACAATTTCGCTCGCCCCCGAAAATATAACCGTGCATACCCTGGCGATTAAGAGGGGGGCGGTGTTCAGAAACGACGGGCTGGAGAAGAATGTCGGCGGAGAAGTCAAAAAATGCGTCGATTTCGCCCGCGAAAGGCTAAAAGAGGCGGGCTACGGGCCGTATTATATGTACCGTCAAAAGAACATGGCGGATAACCTCGAGAATGTGGGGTACTGCCTGCCGAATAAGCAATGTGTATATAACATCGACTATATGGAAGAGATCTGCACAATCTATTCGGCGGGCGCCGCGGGAATGACAAAACTTGTTTTTCACGATCAAAACCGCATAGAGAGGGTGCCCAACGCCAAAGGGCTGGACGATTACCTCAAACAAAGAGGCTTTTTATACAATAATTAAACACAAAATGAAGTATATATGGGGGTTAAGGCGAAATAATAACAAATGTACGCCATACCTCCCAAAAAATACCGACTTTCGCTTTACAAAGGGTTAGTTATTTGTTATATTTATATGGCGGTACCTCTTTCTCGGCAATAAAGGTAATTTTATCGCTGGGTAGAAGGCGTATCAGCTCATTACAACAGGAGTTAGAAAATGGAAATCAACAAGAAAACCGAAGTTATCGCTAAGTTCGCCCGCAAAGAAGGCGACACAGGGTCTCCCGAGGTACAGGTAGCGCTGCTTACCACCCGCATCGAAGAACTCACAGAGCACCTCCTCAAGCACCCCAAGGATCACAGCAGCCGCAGAGGCCTGCTAAAGATGGTTGGCAAAAGAAGAAACCTGCTGAACTACTTGAAGGATAAAGACATCGAGCGCTACAGGGCTCTCATATCCGAATTGAACATCAGAAAGTAAAAGACCTATATAAAGGGCTGTTTCGCTTGCGGGCAGCCCTTTATAAAAATAATCGTGTGCGCGGCCGTGGTTGTTTTTAGTCGATTTCTTGAACAAAATCGGGCGATTGACTAAAAAGAACAGCGGAAGCGCATTCAGAAGGTTTTTTACATACCGTCTTTTCGGCTTTATCCAACCTAAATATAAACAGGCGGTTTTTTACATACTCTCATTACGGTTATAAATAAAAAATATATAAATCGTTTCCGAAGACGGAAACAGGAGGTAACATGAAAGAAAGCAGAATTTTCAAGACCGAAATCGGCGGCCGCGAAGTCAGCGTCGAAGTCGGCGGCTATTGCTCGCAAAGCAACGGCGAATGCCTTATCAGGTGCGGTGACACGGTTGTTCTCACCAATGTAACGATGGCAAAGACCCCCAGAGAAGGCATAGACTTCTTTCCTTTGGGAGTAGACTTCGAAGAAAAGATGTATGCCGTAGGCAAGATTCCCGGCAGCTTCAAGAGAAGGGAAGGCCGCCCCAGCGACAAGGCAATACTTGTTTCAAGGCTCATAGACAGGCCCATCCGCCCCTTGTTCCCCAAAGGCTTATTTAACGATGTGGCGGTTGTTGCGACGGCTCTTTCGGTAGACACCAACATACCCCCCGAAGCTTTTGCCATGATAGGCAGCTCGGTTGCTCTCACCATTTCGGATATACCCTTCAACGGCCCCACGGGCTCGGTTGTCGTGGGCAGGGTAGACGGCAAGTTCGTCATTAACCCCGACTCCGCCCAGCGCGAAAAGTCCGATTTGCACCTCACCTTAAGCGGCACCAAAGACGCCATCATGATGGTCGAAGCCGGCGCCAAGGAAGTACCCGAAGAGGTTATGATTAACGCCATACTGTTCGGGCATGAGGAAATCAAGAAGATTGTCGCCTTTATCGAAGAGATTCAGGCTGCGGTAGGCAAGCCCAAGAAGCAGATCGAGCTCCACAAGGCCCCCGAGGAAATCGCGCAGGCCGTTCAGGAGTTCGCCAAAGATAAAATTGATTATATGTTCGCCACCTTCGACCGCGAAGAGCGCCAGAAGAGAGAGGAAGAAATCGACGAAATCATAAAGGCCCACTTTGCCGAGATTTATCCCGACAATATGCGCGATGTCAATGATGTCGTGTACGCCATGAAGAAAGAGTGCGTGCGCGCCATGATAGCCGACAAGGGCGTACGCCCCGACGGCAGAAAGATGGACGAAATCCGCCCCATCTGGTGCGAGGTAGGGCTTCTTCCCAGGGTTCACGGCAGCGCCGTGTTCACCAGAGGGCAGACCCAAGTCCTTACCACCGCCACCCTGGGCACGATATCCGATGTTCAGAAACTTGACGGCATCGACGAAGATGTCTTCAAGAGATATATGCACCACTACAATATGCCTCCTTACAGTACCGGCGAGGCCAAGCCCCTGCGCTCACCCGGCCGCCGCGAGATAGGGCACGGCGCGCTTGCCGAAAGGGCGCTCGAACCCGTGCTTCCCACCGAAGACGAGTTCCCCTATGCCATCCGCACGGTGTCCGAGGTTATCTCCAGCAACGGCAGCACTTCGCAGGCCAGCGTTTGCGGCTCGACAATGGCTCTTATGGACGCGGGCGTTCCCATCAAGGCTCCCGTAGCCGGCATAGCCATGGGGCTCATCAAGGACGATGTTAACAACAAGCTTCACATCCTTAGCGACATCCAGGGCCTCGAAGATTTCTTCGGGGATATGGATTTCAAAGTTGCGGGTACCGAAAAGGGCATTACGGCTATCCAAATGGATATTAAGATAAAAGGCATCGACGAGGTTATCCTCCGCGAAGCGCTCGAGCAGGCCCGCAAGGGAAGGCTCTACATCCTCAGCAAGATGCTCGAGGCCATACCCGCCCCGCGCAAAGAGCTCAGCCCCTACGCCCCCAAGATTACCACCTTCATGATCGACCCCGACAAGATTAAGGATGTTATCGGAAGCGGCGGCAGAGTCATCAATAAGATAATAGACGAAACGGGCGTCAAGATAGACATCTCCGACGACGGCAAGATATTCATAGCCGCCACCGACACCAGGGCCGCCGAGAAGGCCACCGCCATCATCAAGGCCATAGTGTTCGAGCCCGCCGTAGACGACGAGTTCGACGGCGAAGTAGTGCGCATCCTGCCCTTCGGCGCCTTCGTAGAGTACGCCCCCGGCAAAGACGGCATGATTCACTTAAGCAAGCTCTCCAACAAGAGGGTCAACAAGGTAGAGGATGTCGTAAACATCGGCGACAAGGTGCGCGTAAAGGTTATTAACATCGACGAAAAAGACCGCGTAAACCTCAAACTTCTTCAAAAGTATTAATATAACTAAATAAAATATTAGTAAAAAGAGGCCGTTTTGCTTTTAAGACGGCCTCTTTATTATTTGCGGCAGTTTGTTTTTGCTATTTGCATTTTACTTAATATTTATATTTATATAATATATTGACATTTGGCGCATACGGTGTTATATTAAATTCGTATATAAATATATTGTAGGTGGGTGTATGTCCATTACCAAAAGAAAGCTTATCCTGATTGCCTTGCTGGTTATTGCCCTTGCGTTTGTGCTTGCGGGATGCCTCACCGACGAAGGTAGCAAAAGGCTTGTAATTGTGTCTTCGGCAGAAGAGCTTGTCTTTTTGGAAGGCGAAGCGCCCGACCTTAGCAAAATTGTCATCAATGTTGTAGACAGCCAGGGCAATGTCATCGAAACCGTAGCGGTTACGCAGGATATGGTTTCGGAGGCGGATATCATAAAGTTAAGCAAAAGAGGCGTACACTCTATAATAGTTACTTACAGGGATTTGCGAGTAAATGTGCAGGTCACCGTGCGCCAGCTCGGGCAGCAGATAACGAATTACAGGGTTATCTTCGATTGCAACGAGGTTTACGGCGCCAACAATACTCCTTTCAGGGGCACCTTCTCGGATTACAATGTAAACTCCAGCGTTTGGGAAGTCGGCCCGGACTCCGACTTTATTAAAGACGGAAACAAGCTTGTGAGTTTCCCCATACCCACCCTTCAAAGTTTCGACTTTGTAGCATGGTACCGCGACCCGCAGGGTACGGGCTCGATGCTTGTCGTTAACCAGCAAAACCCTTATGTTCTCACCGAAGAAGTCACAAGGTTTTATGCCAAATGGGAAGACAAGCGCAAGTTCAATGTATATTTTATAGATGAAATCACCAATCAGTTTATCCAAACCGTAACCGTTTCTTACGGCCGCCCCGCAGTACCGCCGCAAAATTACACGGTAGGCATGGTGCAGGAAATAAACGGCAAGAGGATGGTATTCAAGGGCTGGCGCGCCGAAGAGGGCAAGAGCTATACGAGCGTCACCGAGGATGTTATGGTATACGCCGTGTTCGAGGAGCAAAAGCTCACCGTAACCTTCCTTAAAGAAGATAAATACACTCCCTATGCGGTGTTTGAGGTTTCGTACGGCGGAACCTTCAGAGCCGACGATATCCCCGATGTCTTCTTCGAGGGCAGATACACCCCCGAGGCCTACGATGCCGAATGGATTAGCATGAAAACCGAAGGCCCGCTGCCCGACGAGAATATTACTAACATCAGGGATAACATCAGGATTTACATACGGTACTCCCCCAAGAAGATTAACGCCATATTCCTTAAGCTGACCAAAGAGGAATATGAGGCTTTGGGAAGCTCCGCGATTCCCGCCGAGAGCATTCTCGAAACAAAAGAGCTGGATTACGACGGCGTTTTGCCGTATCTGCCCACACCGCCCCAAAACCCCGAAAACCCCAACAAATATAACGCCGAGTGGCGCCGCTACAGCGAAGGCACATTGTTTGACGCCACTTTAAGCTATAAACACAAAAACCAGACCGTTTATGTCGTTCTTTATAGGGTAAAGCAATACACGGTAAGATTTATAGGCACATACGAAAACGGCGAGAGCTTCGACGGCGAAAAGATTGTAAACCACGGCGATTACATCACCCCGTTCGACTTAAGTTACAACGAGCTTACCTACGATTGCGTATGGTATACATCCAGGGACTATAACCCCAATACGGTATTTAACTTTGCCACAACGCAGATAACGCAGTCCTATACGCTGTACTTAGAAGCAATACATAAGGATATTACCGTATACTTCTGCATACCCGCATACTTCAGGCAAAGCGACTCCGGCCTATACGACCAGGAGATAAGCGCCAACGATACGATATTCCAGATGCCGCATCAGGTAATTATCGACCCGATTTCACAAGCAAGCGCTTTAGCCCTGTATTCGATGTCCGTAAGCTCTAATGTGTCAGACGGCGACCCGCCCACTTACGATTTCCTTAAGTACAGGCAGGATACCGACGGCAACAACAGGACGATGTGGTACGACTATAACAAGAATATGTGGGACTTCTCGAAGCCTTTCTACGAGGAGCTCAAGAATTATGTCGAGAGCAAGAATGTAGACCGCGTGGTGCTGTATGCCGCCGTAGTCACAAACGAGCTTGAAATTTATTTCATGAATGTATTAAGATACGACCCCACGCCGATATTCGTGCCCATAGATTTCTTCGGCACATTGTATAAGGTAACTTACGGCGAATACTTCAATCCCTACGAATATGTAAGGCAGTACACCAATCCGCCCGAAGGCCAGCCCGCTCTTGTTATCAGCGAGCCCGAAGGCGAGGATACCGAATTTGTATTCGGAGGATGGTACACCACCAATAATTATGTCGCGGGTACAAAGGTAATGGAAGAAGAGCCTATACGCATTACCGCCGTTACCACATTCTATGCCAAGTGGATAGACTCCGAGTCCGGCTCCGAGGGGCTTGTATATGAACTTACCGCTACCAAAGACAGCTACGAGGTTGTCGGTTACAACCCCCCGCCCGAAGGCGAAGACCTGCTGCGCATACCTCAATTCTACGACGGATTGCCCGTAATCGCCATAAGGTCGGGGGCATTTGAGGTAAAAGGCATCGAGGCGATCAGGCAAATAAGGGAAGTAGAGCTTCGCCCCAACCTTATGTATATCGACGAAGGCGTGTTCACATCCCTTACGGGCGTTACAAGGTTTGTAATGAAAGGCGAATCCTTGTACTTCCGGGTTGCGGACGGCATACTTTACAACCACGATAAATCGCTGCTTATAAGGTGCCCCGGCTCCATCCAAACCCTTGTTGTGCCTAAGGAAGTTGTCCGCGTCGCCAAAGAGGCGTTTGCCCTAAGCTCGGCTATAACCTCGGTTACCTTCGAGAGCGTCTCGCAGCTGCAGACAATAGACCAAAACGCCTTCTGGGAATGCGAAAACCTCACAACGGTACACCTTCCCTCCTCCCTTAAATACATCTGCGAAAGGGCCTTCTACGAGTCGGGCAAACTTGCCAATATACAGCTTGAAAACGGGGCAAACTACGATATCCTCCATGTCGGCGCCCTTGCCTTCGACAATACCCTCTGGCTCAACAACTCCACAGGCCAGGTAATACTCGGTAATGTGCTCGTTAAGTATAAAGAAGGCTTCGACAGCAATCCCACCGATATAACCATCGCGGACAGCGTAAGCACCATAGCCGACGGCGCTTTCAGCCAGGAATATGTTTCCTTAAGCCTCAGGACTGTAGGGTTTACCTCCGACAGCGCTCTTGAGCGCATCGGAAGCCTTGCCTTCAACGCCTGTCCCGACCTCTCCGAAATCTATATCGGCTGCGGGCGGCTTGTGGACATCAGCCCGGACGCCTTCAGCGGCATAAGCTTAGGCGCGATACTGTATGTTAACGCCGATGTTTACAGCGAGTACCTTAACGCGTATATCTCGGAAGGCGAAATAATCCTTGATGTCAAAGACATAAGGCCCGCGCAAATAGCTTAACTCTAATCGAATTATAAAACGAAAACAAGGCTTTACGGCCTTGTTTTTTTATGGGTAAATAACCATTGTTTCTTACGCGTTGTAAAGCGTTCGCAAGGCAAATTTATGCTTAAGGCAAAAGCCAGCGCTTCTTCCTTTTAGCAAGAGGTGTATCTTACTCTTCTTATCAGGCAGTTTGGTTTTGTTGTTCTGAGTTAAAAAATCAGCGCAAAAAGGAGCTGTCTTATACGGACAGCTTCGGAGTTTTAGGTTTTCTTTTATTTTGTGCTAAAAAAATTTGCACAAAAAAAGGAGCTGCCTTATACGGACAGCTCCTGAGTTTATAGGTTTTCTATTATTCTGTTTTTAGCCCGTTCTTGTCATAAAGCTCAAGGGTTTTCATCATGGTCTTGTAGCTTATTTCAAGGCACTCTCTGGAGAGGTTGTCGTAGGAGTCCATACGGGTGTGGTAGTAGCGCTGCAGCTTGTGGTTTACGCCGGCAAAGCAGGTGGACTTAAGGCCGGCAAGGGCGAAGGCAGCGCTGTCGGTGGAGCCGAGGGGCACAAAGGAGAATTTGATATCCCTGCCCGTGGCTTGCTTGCAGGCTTCCTTTACGAGAGCGGCGACTTCGACATCCGTCTTTACGATGCCGTTAAGGTCGCGGGTGTATACGCAGAGGCAATCGGTCTCGCGCAGGGTTTCCATAACAACTATGATGGTTTCGACATCCGAAAGCTCGTCCTTGAAGTCCTTAGCGAAAGCCATGGCACCGCGAAGGCCCGCTTCTTCCGAGCCCGCCATAAGGGCACAAACCTCGGTGTTTTCGAGGGCTATATTTTCTTCCGCCATCGTCTTGAGTATGGAAGCGGCGGTGAAGTTGGCGGTCAGGTTGTCGTTGGCGCCGTCTACTGTGCGCAGGGGGTTAAAGAAGAAGGCAAGCCATATTACTATGGGAGTGCAGATTACGGTTACAACGATGAGAGCGATAAGATAGGGCAGGGGGGTGCTGTTTATGGATTGGGGGAAAACGGTGAAGCCGTTAACAAGTATACCAGCGATAGCCATACCGATAACGACGGCGACAACAAGCAATGACGAGATAAACTGGGTCTCGAAGAGGCCGGCTCCGCCTTTGTAAAGGGCGCCCCATTCGGGAGCGGCGTCGGTGTGCCCGCAGAATATTATGCGCCTTTTTACTTCGCCCGTGGGCTTCTTGACGGCGTAAACATTGCTGGAAGTCTTTTTGGGGAAGAAGGGCGCCGTCACATGGATGTAAAGCATAAGCTGGAGCACGGCGAGCGTAATGGCGGTAACGCCGAGAAGTATGCTGGCGATATTAATGTTGAACCACAGGCAGACAAGCGCGGCGAGCATAAAGGCGACCTCGAAGTAAATCCAGCCCATAAAAGCCATGGGATGAAGCGTGAACTTTTGGGTCTTTACCTCGTCGGCGTACTTGCCAAGCTCTTTGGCAAAATACTCCTGGGCGTCGGCCTCGCCCTTCGAGCCCGGGGCGCGCGGACCAAAGGTGGTTATAACCTCTTTGATGCCGTCTACAATGTAGTCAACATTTTTGTTGACCGTTTCCTGAGAAAGCTTTTTCATAGTATCCTCCTATATTAGAGTGCAGGCGTATAGCCTATGTATCCTGGTTGTTAGCCGATTTGGATTTCAGATAATCCCTTATCTCTTTTTCGGCGTTGAAGTTCAGCGTTTTGCCCTGCTTTACGGCATAGTAAACAATATAGCATACGGCGGTTGCGCCGGGGACGAGAAGCTTTTTGACATCAACCATATTATGGTTGCGGAAGTCGCCGTTGCCGTCCACGAGGCGGGCGCCGGCGATAAGCTTTTCCGAAAGCCCGAAGGAAACCTTCTTAAGCGCTTTGCTTTTGTCCGTAAGCCTGTTTTTAAGCTCGGACGCCGTGAAGGTCACTTTGGATTTGGTATTGTTTGTAACCTCTATTTTTTCTATAAAAGCGGGGTATCTTACCGAAGGATAAAAGCTGCGGGTAACTGTCGCGCCGTTCATAAAATTGGACACAACGGTAAGGGAGTCTTTAACCGCGGCGGAAACGGGCTTTTCGTTTTTGATCTCTACGCCGTCTAACATAAGCTCGGCTTTGGGCGTAAAGTTATAAGCAAAAGACGAAAACTTTTTATTGGGCTTTATAGGTATAAAAGGGAAGTTGATGTGCCTTAATAATATAAGGTGCCCGCTTTTGTTTTTGCCGTAAGAGATTGTGCCCTCGGAGGTGTCGGTTTTGAGCTCGGAATAGCCGCATAAAGCGCCTTCCTGCGCCGCGATATCCCAGAATATTGTGCCGTCTTTTAGCGTGGATTTTGCCGCCTCCGAACCGTTTGCGCGGGGCTTAAGGAACTGTTTAGGAAGCCTTAGGTGGTTAAAAATATCAATAGCCATAATGAGGATTTAACTCTCGGCGTAAATCGCCTTATTCCCTCCTAAAAAAAGCTAGATATATGTTACCACAATAATTTTATTTTTACAAGCTAATCTAAATTTGTTGACAAACAATTTAAGATATTATACAATACATATCGTTCGACTCGCCAAAATGCGGGCGTGGCGGAATTGGCAGACGCGTTAGATTCAGGTTCTAATGGTCGCAAGGCTGTGCAGGTTCAAGTCCTGTCGCCCGCACCAACGGGTCTTTGCCAAAGAATAAATCGTGCGGTCGTGGCGGAACTGGCAGACGCGTACGTTTGAGGGGCGTATGGTATTCCCGTATGGGTTCAAGTCCCATCGACCGCACCAAAAAGACAGGCCTTATACACAGGGCCTGTTTTTTTATGCCTTATTGATACTGACCCCCGCCGATGTTATAATATGATTATAAATTAAATAGGGGCGGATATGAAAACCGTAATAGTATATTATCATCCATATAATAAAAGCTATTGCCGCGCCATCCTCGAAGCGGCAAAACAGGGCGCTATGGACGCGGGGCGCGAGGCGGATGTTATAGATCTTAGCGCCGATAGCTTTAACCCCGTGATGGGCAAAGAAGATTTGCAGGGCTTTGTCCGCCACGAGATTATTGATCCCAAAGCTAAAGAATATTTTGACAGGATAAAGGGCGCTTGCCACCTTATATTCATTTTCCCGATATGGTGGGGGAATATGCCGGCGATGGTAAAGGGCTTTATCGATAAGGTAGTATTCCCGGGAAGCTTCTACGAGCAGGACAATAGCGGAAAGGTAATACCGCTTCTTCCAAACCTTAAAGTTACGATATTTGCAACGATGAACACGCCCGCGCCGATATATAAACTTTATTTCGGCAACCAGGTATACAATGCCATGAAAAAGAGCGTTTTCGGGTTTGCGGGAATAAAGGATGTAAAGTTTGTTCCCTTCGGAACGGTAAAAGCAGTAAGCGCCAGTAAACGGGAAAAGTGGCTTAAAAAAGCCGCCCGAATCGCCGGCGAAAGATAGTATAAAAGTACGGGTTTTTTTTCAAAAACATAAACATTTTGGCATAAAATTTACCAATTTACCGATTTCTTAATCTGAATATAAAATTTGATTAAAATTTAGCCGCAAACATATTGCAAATATGCAACATTAATTTTTGCTTTGTGATATAATATTCAAATAATAAGCTTCTTACTATTATTCTGACGGAATGGGATATGAAGAAATTTACTGAGTTTGTCGTTAAAAACAAATGGGTATTTATTGGTGTGTTCGCCGCATTGGCGATTGCCGCAACCGTCATGCTGTTCTTCAACCCGATTATATATGACCTCACGGTTTTCGCGCCCAAAAACAGCAATACGGACAAGTCGCTGGAGCTTATGAAAGAGCAGTTTGACGACAAGGGCTCTGCGATAGTTATGGTAAAGAATATAAGCCTTGAGAGGGCGGAAGAGCTGGCCGAAGAGCTTTCGGAAATAGACGGCGTCGCGGCGGCGGTTTTGGACGCTACCAACAATTATAAAAGCAATTGCGCGTTATATAACATAATGCTAGAGGACTACGATTCGACCGACGGGGCCAACAAAACAATTAAAACCTTAATAGAGTATCTTTCGGGCGAGGAAGCCTATTTTTCGGGACAGTCGGCGATGTCATATTACACAAGGCTGGAGACCGTCGAGAGCATAATCAAGATAGGGGCGGTTATCGCCGTCGCTATAATGGCTATGCTGTTATTTACATCACAAACCTATTTTGAGCTATTAATAATGCTAATAGTGTTTGCGGTGTCTATCGTTTTGAATATGGGCACTAACTTTGTCTTCGGCGGCATATCTTATGTGTCCAACCTTGTAGCTCTTGTACTGCAGCTTGCGCTGTCTATAGATTATTCGGTAATACTTTTGCATAGGTTTATGGAGGAGTACGAGATTGACGATGCCGAGACGGCGGCGGCAACCGCTCTCGCGAAGGGCATACCCGAAATACTTTCGAGTTCGTTAACCACCATAGCGGGGCTTTTCGCGCTAATCCTTATGACCCTGCCGATAGGCGCAGAGATGGGGCTATCCCTCGCCAAGGGCATAGTGGCAAGCCTGTTGTCCGTATTGTTCCTTATGCCCGCCCTTCTTGTGATAATGGCAAACCCCCTCGTTAAATCCAGGCATAAAAGGTTTGTGCCCGATATAACCAAAGCCGCCAAGGTAATTCTAAAGGGGCGCAAGGTTATAATGCCCGCTTTCCTGATACTTACCGTTCTGGCGGGCGCGGGGCAATTTTACAACCAATACAGCTATAATATAAACGGCGCCGCGCGCATTATAAATTCCAACAATAAGATTGCCGAGGTGTTCGGCGTCCAAAACAGCCTCGTGGTTGTCGTGCCCAAGGGCGACTATAATAAAGAAAAAGAGTTAATAGACTTTGTCATGGGCAAAGAGATAATTAACAATGTAAACGGCATTGCGTCCATAAAGGTTACGGATAACCTTTATCTTTCGGATAAGGTTTCGGCGGGCGAAATTATCCGGCTTGTGTACGAAATGGGCTTCGACCAATCGGGCCTTATGGCTACAGTCTTTGTAAACGCCATATTTGAAACCCACCGCAAGCAGACGGGCTCTACGAATATACCGCTAAGCGATTATAAAATGACGGTTGTCGACTTCCTCGAGGCTGTCTATAACGATTATTACGACTATCTCGGCGAGAACGCCGCGCAGCTCGAACTGCTTATTGCTGCCCGCAAAAACTTCGAGGGCGAAAGATACTCTCGCATAATATTTAACATTAACAGCGATGTCGAAAGCCCCGAAAGCCTGGAATTAATAGGCGAGCTTGAAGACGAACTTAAGCAGTTCTACCCCGAGTTTTATCTTGCCGGCGAGAGCGTGGCATGCTACGATATGGCCGTCGCTTTCCCCAAAGATAACTTGAAGGTGTCGCTCTTTACGACGATATTTGTGCTTATCATCTTGCTGTTCAACTTCAGAAACTTCTTGTTCCCGATAATCCTTATGACAGCGATACAGGGGGGCATCTGGATAAATTTCGCCATACCCTTTGTGAGCGGGAGCCCCGTATCATTTATCGGGTACCTTCTTATTTGCGGCATTCAGATGGGCGCGACCATCGATTACGGCATAGTGCTGGCAAGCAGATACAACAGCGAAAAGCTAAATTATGCCGACAGGGCTGAAGCCATGGCTGTTGCCGAAAACGCCGTATTCCCGACCATTATAACCTCGGGCTCGATTCTTACGATAGCCGGCTTTGCCATGGGTATTCTTGGCGCAGGAGTTGTCGGAAAAATGGGGCTTCTTCTGGGCGGCGGCGCGCTAAGCTCGGTACTGATCGTTTTGCTCGTCCTGCCATCTATGCTTCTCGTGCTGGACAAGATTTCGGACAAGGCAGGCCTAGCTTACATAAAGGAAAAGATAGCGCAAAAGCGAAAAAAGAATAATGCCTGAAGCGCCCCGTCTTTGCGGGATTGATAGCCTTTTTTCTCGAATACGGTATCCCGAAATAAAGTAAAATAACAAAATATTTCCTATTGCAACAGGCGGCCGGATTTGGTATAATTTTCACAAGGAGGCAATCGCTATGTCGTCTATTGTTTTTTATTTTAGCGGGACAGGCAACTCCCTTAGCGTTGCCAAAGCGCTCGCGGACGGCGAACAGCCGCTTAATATCGCGGTAAGCCCCATTCGCACATACGAAGCCGACACGATCGGGTTTGTATATCCCGCTTATTGCGGCGGCGCGCCCCGTATGCTCGAGGATTTTATAAAAAACTGTGAATTCAGAAGTGAATATATCTGGGCGATTGTCACTCACGGAGGCGCCCCCGGAAACGCGCTGGGCGACGCCGCAGAGTTGCTTAGGCAAAAGGGCCTTAAGCTTAGCTACGGCAAGGATATAAGGCTTCCCGACAGCGTTATTTTGTTTGCCACCCCCGAGCCCGCAAAAACCGAACTACTGGACACCGAGAGCGAGAGGGTAGCCGAGATTAAGCGGGCTATCGACGGACGGGAGTTAAGAGAAATAAAATTTTCGCGCTGGCAGAAGCGCTTCAGCAGGGTTACCTGGTTCGGCTTCAAATACATACTCGGCATAAGGTATAAGTGGGCTACAAACGACTGCCTTAACTGCACGCAATGCATCAGGCAATGCCCCACCCAAAACATAACTGTAAAAAACAACAAGGCGTCCTTTGGCAACAATTGCGAATACTGCTTCGGCTGCATACAGTATTGCCCCAATAACGCAATAAGGTTCGGCATAGTCAAGCGTTCGCCCAAAACCCAATACAATCATCCCAAAATTCTTGCCAAAGAAATGATTAAGAGGAATAAATAAGTTTATTTGCTTTTATTCTACCGTATTATAATATTTCAAACATTTAGGGCGCCTCTTTGGCGCTTTAGTGCTATAGGCAGATGAATCGGATAATATAATTATTCTTGAGCACGGAGTAAAGCTGTATTGCAAATTGGTAAATATTAGGATATAATTAAATCGATAAGGCAGACGCTTACAGAGGTGAATTATGATAGGTTATACCAGAGATGTTCAAAAGCTGATGGATATCGCAAAAGAATATGCCGCAGTCTATGGCGGTACGCTGGGTACCGAGCATATACTGGCAGCGATGTTGACTTTGGAAGATTGCTACGCCTACGAAATTCTTGTAAGGCTGGGGCTCAGTAAAGAAAAAGCCCTTAGCTATTTAAATAAATCCGCTCCCACAAATTTTGTTTATGTTTCCTCGATGACAAAGAGGGCTCTCGAGCTTAGCCGCGTTATTGCCGAAAAGTACGGCTACGACTACGCCGACAGCCAGCATTTGCTGCTCGCGCTTGCGGCTGATTCCAACAACGGTGCTTCCAAAATCCTTAATAAGCATAAAATTACCTTCAACGACCTAAAATCGATACTCGATTCGATGGCGGGCAACAATGTTGGCAAAAACGACGATGACGACGAAATCCCGCTAAGCCTTAGGGAGGCGTTGGAAACAATGTTCAACTTCAGGCCCGGCGACAACTTCGGCAAACGGGATTATTCGTCCGCCGAGGAGGACGGCAAAGGCATGGACGAGAACCTAAGCTCGATAGGCGTAGACCTCACCGAGAGGGCAGGCAAGGGCAAAGTAGACCCCGTGATAGGCAGAAGCAAAGAAATAGAGCGTATCATACAGATACTTTCCCGCCGCACCAAAAATAACCCCATCCTTATAGGCGAACCGGGCGTGGGCAAGACCGCGATTGTCGAGGGGCTTGCGCTGGCTATCGTTCAGGGCGATGTACCCGAGATTCTTAAGGGTAAGCGTATATTCAGCCTGGATTTGGGAAGCCTTGTCGCCGGCACAAAGTACAGGGGCGACTTCGAGGAGCGCCTCAAAAAGGCCATCGAAAGCCTAAAAGACGGCAACACCATATTGTTTATAGACGAAATACACATGATTATCTCGGCGGGAGACCGCGAGGGCGGTATGACGGTTTCCAACCTTATCAAGCCCATGCTTTCGCGTGGCGAAATCCCCACAATCGGCGCGACCACTTTGGACGAATACCGCAAGAATATAGAAAAGGACGCCGCTTTAGAGCGCAGGTTCCAGCCCATTATGGTAGAACCGCCGAGTGTCGAAGACACGATTACCATTCTTAAAGGCCTTCGCGAAAAATATGAGATTCACCACAAGGTAAAGATAACCGACGAGGCCATAGAGGCGGCGGCAAAGCTTTCCGACAGATATATAACCGACAGGTATTTGCCCGACAAGGCGATAGACCTTATAGACGAGGCGGCAAGCAAGCTAAGGGTATCCCACCTGATTGCCCCGCCCGATGTGAAGAGCCTCGAGGAGCAGATTAGCGCCATCGAAAACTCGATAGAGCAAGCGGTTGCCCGCAAAGAGTACGAAAAGGCGTACAAATTGCAGCTCGAAAGCAAAGAAGTATCCAAAAAACTTGCCGAAATCAAAAAACAATGGGGCAGGGACAAGCAGGACGAAGAGCTTGCCATAGGCGAAAAGGAAATCGCAGTTGTCGTGTCCGACTGGACTCATATACCCGTTGTAAGCCTTACCGAGGCCGAAAGCGAAAGGCTAATGAGGCTGGAGGATACCCTCCGCAAGCGCGTGATAGGGCAGGACGAAGCCGTGTCCGCGGTCGCGAGAGCCGTAAGAAGGGCAAGGGCGGGGCTGAAAGACCCCAAACGCCCGATAGGCACATTTATATTCCTCGGCCCCACGGGCGTAGGCAAAACCGAGCTTAGCAAAGCGCTTGCCGAGGCAATGTTCGGGGACGAAAACCTCATGATCCGCATCGACATGAGCGAATATATGGAAAAGTTTAATGTCAGCCGCCTTATAGGCGCGGCGCCGGGCTACGTAGGATACGAGGAGGGCGGGCAGCTTACCGAAAAGGTGCGCCGCAAACCGTATTCGGTAGTTCTCTTAGACGAAATCGAGAAGGCGCACCCCGATGTGTTCAACCTTCTGCTCCAGGTGCTTGATGACGGCAGGCTCACCGATTCGCAGGGACGGGTGGTGTCCTTCAAGAATACAATAATTATAATGACCTCCAATATAGGCGCTTCGGACATCGCCAATATGAGAAGGGTGGGCTTCTCATCAGAAGCAGAGGACAGCAGTTACGAAAGCATGAAAGAAAAACAGCTTTCGGCCCTCAAAAACGCCATGCGCCCCGAATTTATAAACCGAATCGACGATATAATCATCTTCAGAAGCCTGGACGAAGAGGTTTTAAGCAAGATAAATGATATGCTTCTTAACGCCCTTGCCGAGCGGCTCAAGGAAAAGAACATCACCATAACCGTTACCGACGAGGCAAAGAAGTATATCCTCGCAAAGGGCACCGATAAAACCTACGGCGCCCGCCCGCTAAAGAGAACCATACAGCGCATGCTTGAAGATAAGCTAAGCGAAAAAATAATCTCAGGCGAAATAAGCGACGGCAGCACCGTCGAGATAGGCCTGGCTAACGGCGACCTTCAGTTTTCTGTCAGCAAATAAAAAAAGGAGAACCATCTATGCGCATCGAAATTCTCAACAGGAACTACAAAGACGAAAGCGGACAAAAGGCAAAGCTTGCCGAAATCTTAGAGAAAAAGATTTCTAAGCTCGATAAGTTCTTTGAGTCCGAAGCGTTTGCCAAGGTAAAGCTGAGCACGATCGGCTCGGGCAAACACACGATGGAAATCACAATAATAAGCGACGGCAAACAGATTGTGCGCAGCGAAACCACTTCTGACAGTATGTACAATAACATCGACATACTTATTCCCAAGCTGGAAAAGCAGATTCTCAAATACCACACAAGGCTGGCAAGCAGGCTTAGAAAATCCGCCTTAGCGCCCGTAAAGGAGCAAAAAGAGGCCGCCCATCAGGAAAGCTACGGCAAGATCGTAAAGGAAAAGAAGTTTGATATCTCGATTATAACCGTGCAACAGGCGATTGCCGAGCTCGAGCTCCTCGACCACGACTTCTATGTTTTCGTAAACGCCGAAAACAACCTCGTTTCGGTTGTCTACAAACGCCACGACGGAGATTACGGCCTTATTACTCCCCAATATTAATCGGACATAATTAAACAAAAAGGGTTCTCGAGAGAGAACCCTTCTTTTTTTGCGGATAAGTTTAATATTTATCCGTCATAAACACAAGTTTCGGGAATTCGTCTATAAATTGCTTGTGTACGCCTTCGACGGGCAGCCCGAAAAAGAGCTTAGCGAGCTGCCGCTCGGTTATGGTAAAATCGTAACCGACCGACGGGGTGACGGTATCTTTATATGCCTCGAATACGCCGTTATTTTCGTTTATGAGGCAATCGGTAAGTTTGAATTTATAGGGCCTGGATAGATTTAGCAAAGAAAACGCCGCTTTAAGGTTTACTATCCTTGCCATGCCTTTGGGCGGAAGAACGATTTCGTATGGCGGGACAGGGGAGCCGTCCTCGGCGATAAGGCAGACCTCCTGAGGCTTTCCTGCCGAAACAAGCTCGTAGCCTATAAGCTTTCCGTTGAGATACAAAAGGTTTGCCCCTTCCTCGCAGCCGTACTTTATTTTCATTTGCCCGGCGTTTCTCACGATTTTAACCTGGTATGGGGCTGTTTTTTTTGCGAGAAGTTTTGTTAGCGTTTCTATGTCGGTTGTCGGGCGGCGCTCTATGCCCAAAGATTCGTCTGTTGCGCTTTCGTTGAATACCTTCTCGAAACCCAGCCTTTTGTAGAAGCCCTCTATCGCGGGGTATAAGGCGGTAAAGGGCACATTCTGCGAGTGCATGCACCTTAAGGTTTCGTCTATAAGGCGAGAGGCGTAGCCCTTGTTTTTAAACTGTTCGGCGGTAGAAATGCCCACCATAAATGGCAAAAACACCTGCTTCCCGCAATAATCCAAAGTTTTCGGCACTATGTGAAGGGCGCTCACAAGGGTGTCGCCAATGCGGATGTTTTTGAGGTGGTCGGGCGAGAACACATTATTAAAGAAGTAATTTACGGTTGCCTCGTCGTCCTCGGGAAAGCTGTCTTTATATAGCTGTATAACATCCTCGCTGAAACGGTCGTCGCGGTCCTTTTTGCCCTGCGCTAGGTATTTCATAAATATATATTTGGGCTTGTACGAAAGTTTTGCCTTCCTAAGCCCCTCGTTGCCCATATCCTCCTGCCTATTGATGTAGGCGACATCGGAGAAGTGTTTGCCCGCGAACAGATTGGCAAGCATTGTATAAGCGCCGTTGTAGGCGGTGTCGGCTTTCTCGAAATATACTGCGCCTACGCCCGTTGGCAAAATCTCGCCAAATGATGCCCCTATAACCTTGCCGTCCACCAACAAGACATCGGCGAAGCAGTTATAAAACTCGAGGTTATCGAGAACATTTTGCACAAGTTCTTTTTCGGCTCGTGCTGTTGCCTTAAAGTATTCGGCGTCTTCTCCGCCCTCTCCGTTCTGCAGCGAGGCAAGCTTTTGCGCGTTCCATTGGTCAAGAAGCTGCATAACGCCTGCGCGGTAGGAGGAGTTATAGGTTTCAAAGGCGTATTTGTATGAGCTTACAAACTGCGAAATGTGGTTTCTTTTGGAGTGAAGCGACTTGCCCCCGAGGCTGATAAACGATTTTGACGAATAGACATACTCCGCCATATCCCTGTTTGGGGTAATGGTGAAGTTTCTTTTGCAAAACTCGGGCAGGGTAAAGTCGGTTACCTCGGCAAAGCTCTGCGCGCCCATACCGATAAGGGCGTCCAGAAGCTCCGAAAACCTCTGCTTGCTTGTAGTAAGCGGCGGGAAATAATATAATTTGCCCTTAAAATAAAGCCTTAAGCATACATAATCGTCGCCGATTGCCGCCTCAAGATTAAATTTCTTGTGCCATTCGAACAGTGTAACAAGGCAGTATTCGGTGCCGAGGGTCTTTTGCCTGGCGTAAAGCTCATAAATTTTATCTTTATCGCTTGGTTTAATCTTTTGAAATATCATCATATCTATACTTTAGCACATTTTGGAAGTTAATTGAAGAGTATTTGCCTACAATTTATTATTTGTAAATTTAGCTAGAAATCCTCTCATTGGCTTGCTTAACCGAGGGCAGTTAATGATATAATATCTGTATAAAAATTAAGGCTTAACGGATTTATGGAGATAGGGATATCGACTGCCAGCTTTTTCGGCAAAGAAGTCACCGAAGACACCTTCGACATCATAAAGTCGCTGGGGTTTAACACATGCGAGGTTTTTCTGACCACCTTCAGCGAGTATAAAGAGGAATTCGCGCGGTTTCTGAGTACCCGGAAAAACGGCCTGAACATATACAGCATACACACCCTTAACCAGCAATTCGAGCCCGAGCTTTATAATATGATGCCCCGCACCCGCGAGGACTGCGAGTTTTTCTTTAAGCAGGCAGGCAGGGCAGGCGGCATATTGGGCGCTAAATATTACATCTTCCACGGGCCGGCGAGGCTTAGAGGGCGCAATTATGTCTTTGATTATCAAAGGCTGGGCACCCGCACGGAAGAGCTATGCAATATGCTTTCGGAGGTAAGCGGCGGCGTGCAGCTTGCCTACGAGAATGTAGGATGGGCGTTCTTTTATAATCCCGAGTTCTTTGCCCGCATAAGGGAAGTCAGCCCTTCCGTAAAGGCCTGCCTCGACATAAAGCAGGCAATGCAAGCCGGGCTTCACGCCTTCGACTTTCTGGAATGCGTAAAGGGGCGGCTTGTGAATGTCCATCTTTGCGACTACGACGATATGGGGCAGCTGTGCGTGCCGGGCAGGGGAGAGTTCGACTTTGTCGAGCTTTTCGTAAGGCTAGCCGACATCGGCTACGACGGCCCGCTTATCATGGAGCTTTACAGCAAAAACTACAACACATACGACGATATCGCCGAGGGCAGGGAGCATCTTCTCGAGTGCCTGCACAAAGCGAAAGTCAGGCTTTCAAACTAAACTACTAAAGAAACCATTCGGAATTGGAGGATAAAATGACTAATCAACCCGAAAGCATAAGATTCGACTACAACAATATGATGAGCGTTTATGTCGGCGCCAAAGAAGGCTTCACCGATAAAGACCTCGACGCAGTAAAACCCCTCGCCGCCGAGGCGTTCAACTTTGTAAAGAAAAACCGCGGCACAGGCATGATGGGCTGGACGGAGCTTCCTTACAACCAAAAAGATGTTGTAAAGGATATCATATTCACAGCCAAAAAGATACGCCGCAGCTTCGACGCGTTTGTCGTCCTTGGCATAGGCGGCTCGGCTCTGGGCCCCATGGCGGTGTTCCAGGCTCTTTGCCATATGAGGCACAACGAGCTACCGAAGAGCAAGCGCAAGGCGCCCAAATTCTATGTTGAGGACAATGTCGATCCCGAAAGGATGTCGTCGCTTCTTGATATTCTCGACCTCGACAAGACGATGTTCAATGTTATAACCAAGAGCGGCTCGACCTCCGAAACGATGAGCCAGTACCTCATAATTATGGATCTCTTGAAGAGAAGGTACGGCGACAAGGCCTCCGAGCATATAATCGCCACAACCGACGCCGTAAGCGGCAGCCTCATCAAGATTGCCAAGAAAGAAAATATAAAGACTTTCTATATACCCGCCGGCGTTGGCGGAAGGTTCAGCGAACTTTGCCCCGTCGGGCTTCTTCCCGCCGCCGTTCTCGGCATAGACATCAAAGAACTTCTTAAAGGCGCGGCTTTCATGGACAGGGCCTGCCGCAAGGCGGACATAAGGTCCAACATGGCGCTCGCCTCGGCCGTAACGCAATACATAGCCATGCAAAGGGGCAAAAACATAAGCGTTATGATGCCATATGCCGACAGCTTAAGGCTTATTTCGGATTGGTACGCCCAGCTGTGGGCGGAGAGCCTCGGCAAGGCCGAAAACATCAAAGGCGAAAAGGTTTATGTAGGGCAAACCCCCGTTAAAGCGTTGGGCGTTACCGACCAGCACAGCCAGGTACAGCTTTACACCGAAGGCCCTTTCGACAAGGTTGTTACCTTTATCGGAGTGGACAGATACCGCGCCGAAGTTAAAATAAGCGAAGGCTGCGAGGACTTCCCCTCGGTTAACTTCCTCTGCGGGCATACCCTCAACGAACTTATCGCCAGCGAAATGGCTGCCACCGAGTACGCCCTCACAAAGAACAACCGCCTCAACCGCCGCATTACGCTTCCCGAGGTAAACGCCCACACGATAGGACAGCTTATGATGTTCTTTATGCTGGAAACGGCCTACGCGGGAGCTATGCTCGGCATAGACGCCTACAACCAGCCAGGCGTGGAGGAAGGCAAGAACGCCACATACGCCCTTCTCGGCAGGGCGGGCTACGAGGCCAAAGCTGCGGAACTCAACGCAAGGCCCGAAAAGAATCCCAAATACATAATCGAAGCACAATAAATCTTAAGGGCGGGTTATCCCGCCCGAAATTTATTGATAGGGTAAAATGATAAAGCTCGAATCCCTTACAATCAAATACATGTACGGCTCTACGGGCGCAAAGGATATTTCCCTGGAGTGCGCCCGGGGGGAGCGTATTGCCATTTTAGCGGGAGAGGAAGGCGGCAAGACCTCACTTCTTAAGTGTATAGCAGGCTTATATCCCGCTACGGGCGGCAGGGTTTATATCGACGGTGCCGACATAACCCGCAAAAAAATAAAAGAAAGGGATATCCTGCTTGTCCACACCGAAGGGGGTATAATTAAAACCCGCACGGTAAGGGCAAACCTCGAGCTGCCGCTAAAAATAAGAAAGTACCCCAAAGAAGAGCGGCAAATAATCGTCGGGGAAGCCGCAAAGAATTTCGGCATCCTGCCCATCCTAGACGATTACGGCTATAAGCTTTCGGACGACGACAAACTAAGGGTGGCGCTGGCTCGTACGGCTATAAGAACGCCCGCCGTTATTATGTTCGACGATGTTTTCAGGCTTGCCCCCCACGCTATAAGAAAGGCAATGTTTTTAGAGTACCTCCCAAAAATAAGGGCGCTCAGAAACTCTGCCGTGCTGTTTGCCACTACCTCATTAGAGGAGGCGATGTCGGTGGGGGATAGGATTCTGGTAATGAACTTCGGCATAGCCGAGCAGCTCGGTACGCCCGGGGAGCTTAAGGAATATCCCGCCTCTGTCGCCGTGGACAAAATGATAAACCCCTACAAAAACAGGCTTACCGTAAGCGTCAGCGACGAAGGAAACGGCAGGTTTATAAGGATATTCAATAAATTATACAGGGTGCCTTGCCCGCCGTCTTACGCGGGCAGAGAGGTTATCTGCTCGTTTTCGGCGGTTGCCGAAGCGGGCGGAAGGCTTCCGATATCCGATTATTTCTACGACGGCGACGCCTTATATATCCGCTGCGGCGGCATCGTCGCCAGGGCGGGCGCGTACCCTTCAGACAGGTACGATATTAGCGTAGATATCGAAAGCATAAGGCTTTTTGATGTAGCTACCGAAAAAGCGTTGACTTTTTGATTTTTCGGAAATATAATAAAACTGACAAAAATATCCTGAATCGATGAGTGTATCTCGGAGAGTAAGCATATCATAATCTTTATGTAAATAGGGTTATTATGCCGCTTTCCGTGATTTTCGGGAAGCGGTTTTTATTTGGAGGTAAATATGAAAAGGGTAGGAGTGATAGGAATCGTCGTAAAAGGCAACCCCTCGGCGGGACTGGAAATCCAGAAGCTTCTTTCGGAGTATTCCGATATCATTATCGGAAGGATGGGCGTGCCCGACCGCGTTAACGGCATAAACGCCATAAGCGTGATAGTCGAGGGCGACAACGAAAAGCTTTCGGCTTTAACCGGAAAACTGGGCAGACTAAATAATGTAAGCGTAAAATCGGCCGTAACATCGGTAGAAATATAAGGAGAACGGATATGAAAAAACTATTTGTAGCAATTTTAATTGTGATAATCGCCGCGGCGGCGGTATTTACCTTTGCCGCCTGCAATAACGAAAAGGGAAGCATTAAGATTATAGTCCCGGACGGCGCGCCCGCCTTAGCGATCGCCAAGATGCTTAAGGACAAGCCTCAGTTCGATAAGTACGAAATAACCTACGAAATCGTGCCCGGGGCCGCTGAAATTTCGGCTAAAATCGCCAACGGCGAGGCGGATTTCGCCATAGCGCCCACAAACATCGCAGCAAACATCTACAACAAAGGTACCGACATCAGGATTATCTCGGCAAACACCTTCGGAAACCTTTACCTTGTGGGCACCGAGAGCGTAAGCGATTTGTCCGACCTCAAAGGCGAAGTAGTCTACAACATCGGCATGGGCGGCACCCCCGACCTTACCTTTAAGTATATCCTTAATCAAATGGGTATCGAATATTTCGCGAGTGATGTTGCCGACGAAACGGGAGCCAAGGTAGCCTTGCACTATGTTTCCAGCGGCGCCGAGCTTATACCCCTTCTCAAGACGGGCAACGCTAAGTTCGGCATACTGGGCGAACCCGCCGTTTCGCAGGCTCTTAAGAATGTAAGCGGCTCGATAAGGCTGTTTGCCATCCATGACCTTTGGGCGGTTGTAACCGAGGGGCTGGACTACACCCAGGCCGTGTTTGTGGGGCGAAAGGACGCCATCGATAAATACGAGGGCATAGTAGAGTGGCTTTCGGACCTGCTTGATGAGAATGTAGACTGGATTGCCGCAAACCCCGCCGAAGCCCAAGCGGCGCTCGCGGATGCGGGTTCCACCCTCACCGTAGCCCTCAATAAGCAAATAATCAGGGCGTGTAACATCGGCTTTGTGCCCGCCAAATACGCAAAATCCGACATCAACGCTTATTTAACCGCTATGGCAAGCTTCAACGCGGCTGCCATAGGCGGCAAGATGCCCGAAGACACCATTTACTATCAATAAGATGAACAAAGCTAAGCTCAAAAGCATAATAGTACGGTTTTCGCCGCTTATTACCGTAGGGGTGTTTATACTCATATGGTATATAGCGGCGATTGCCGTCGATATAGAGCTTATCCTGCCACGCCCCGCCCTGGTATTCAAAGAGCTTCTGGCGCTTATATCCGGCAAAACCTTCTGGACGGCGGTAGGGGGCACGCTTTCGCGCTCGTTTACAGGCTTCGCGATATCCTTCGCCTTAGCTATGATTCTTGCCGTGGCGGGGTTCGCGATTAAGCCTATCCACAGGGCGTTTTCGCCCCTTGTTATCATATCGAGGGCAATCCCCACGATGTCGGTAATACTTTTGTCGCTGATATGGCTTACCTCGCAGACCAGCCCGATACTAATATCCTCGCTGATAATGTTCCCCATGTTTTACTCGGACTTTTATTCGGCGCTTAATAACATCGATAAAGGCGTTATCGATATGGCAAAGCTGTATAAAGTAGGGGCGAAGGATATTGTTACGAGGCTGTATATACCCAACATACTGCCTTCCGTACTCGATTCGGTCAGAAGCGGGATTTCCTTTAATGTTAAAATCGTTATCGCCGCCGAGGTGCTTGCCCAAACAAGGCAGAGCATGGGCATATCGATGCAGATATCCAGGGTTATGCTGGATACGGCGTCACTTCTCGCCTGGACGGCGGCGGCTGTCGCCATAAGCTACGCCTTGGAGCTTATTGTCGAGCTTATAAAGCGCTTCGCGGTTAAATGGAGGCGGGCATGAAAGACATAGTTTTGAAGGATGTTTCCAAAAGCTACGACGGGCTAACCGTTGTAGAAGGGTTTAACCTCACTTTGGAAGCGGGCAAAATTACCTGCCTTTTGGGTGTTTCGGGCGTGGGCAAAACCACAATCCTTAATATCATAGGCGGGCTTGCTGGTTCGCAGGGCAGCGTTTCGGGGGTACCCGAACGAATATCGTATATATTCCAGAACCCAACCCTTCTACCCAATATGACGGTTGAAGGAAACCTTGATTTTGTGCTCCGCTCTCAAATAAAGGACAAAGAAGAGCGCAAAAAGATAATCGCAGAAGCCATACAAAATGTCGGGCTTTCCGAATTCGCCAAAGCTTACCCTTACCAGCTTTCGGCGGGCATGGCGCAGAGGGTATCTATGGCGAGGGCGTTTGTGTACCCCTCCGAGCTTATCCTGATGGACGAGCCATTCCGGGGGCTGGATGTCGCCACCAAGGCAAGGCTTCTCGAGTATTTCCTCGCCCTGTGGCAAAAGAGTAAAAAAACCGTGCTGCTTGTCACGCACAACATAGACGAAGCCGTGCTTTTATCGGATAAAATTCTTGTTCTGGGCGGCCGCCCCGCCAGAATTTCGGCGGAATATTTCTTAAATTCGGACAAATTCGCCCGAAAACTTTCGGATAAGGACGCCGCCGAGGTGTTCGGCAAAATTTACGATTGGTTTGCCGCCGTAACGCCGAAATCTTGACTATTTTTCCATTTTACAGTATTATATACGGGATATGATTATTCTTGGCATAGACCCGGGCTACGCCACCGTGGGCTTTGGCGTTATAGAGGCAAAGTGCGGCAGATGCCGCCCCATAGCTTACGGAGCGATAGAAACGCCCAAGACGGCGCGGTTTCCCGACAGGCTCAAATACATAGGCGAACAGACCGCGAAGCTAATCGAGGAGTATAATCCCGACGCCATCGCCGTCGAAGAGCTGTTTTTTCAGGACAACCGCAAAACTGCCATCATGGTTGCCGAGGCGAGAGGGGTAGTCCTTTATGTGTCCGAAAAATCGGGCAAAAAGCTTTACGAATACACCCCGCTCCAAATAAAGCAGGCGCTTACGGGCTACGGCAGAGCGGATAAACAGCAGATTCAGCAAATGGTAAAGGTTCTCCTTTGCCTCGACAAAATCCCCAAGCCCGACGACGCCGCCGACGCTTTAGCCGTCGCCATTACCCATTCGCAAACAAACACCGCGCTCGGGCAGTTCGGGGTATAACAAAAGAGGTTATTATGCTGTCTTACATCAAAGGCATTCTTACAGGCGCCGAGGGAAGCACTGTCATAATAGAGGCGGGCGGCATCGGCTACGAGATTTTGGCTACAAACTCGGCAATCGTTAACCTTCCGCCCATCGGCAAAGAGGCAAAACTTTATGTTTTCTTAAGCGTAAAAGAGGACGGCATGAGCCTGTACGGTTTCAGGAGCCCCGAAGAAAAGAATATGTTCTCTAAGCTTACAACGGTTTCGGGCGTAGGCCCCAAGCTTGCAATGAGCATACTTTCGGGTATGGATCTATCCTCGCTTGCCCTTTGTATAATAACGGGCGACACCCGTTCGATTTCCAGGATAAAAGGCATAGGCAAAAAGACCGCAGAGCGCATTATCCTCGAGCTTAAAGAAAAGGTAGGGGAGGATAGCGCGGGGGTAGCCGCCGACGCCGTCGAGATACCCTCGGGGCAGGACAAAGACGCCATGGACGCCATAACCGCCCTTCGCGCGCTGGGTATATCCATGCAGGAAGCGAACAACGCCGTAAAGGCCGTCCGCGGGCGCTCCTCGACAATCGAAGAGCTTATCACCAACGCCCTTCGCAGCCTGAACGGATGAGGTACTTATGTTAGAGCAAGAAGAACGCATAGTTGCCCAAACAAGAATATCGCAGGACGACAGCGAAAATGTCCTTCGCCCACGGGTGATGTCCGACTATATCGGGCAGGAAAAGATAAAGCATAACCTCAATATCTTTATGACCTCCGCCCGCAAGAGGGGCGAGGCTTTGGACCATGTCCTTTTATACGGCCCGCCCGGGCTTGGCAAAACCACCCTAAGCCACATTATTGCCAACGAAATGAATGTGGATATAAGGGTAACCTCGGGCCCCGCCATCGAGAGGGCGGGCGACCTTGCCGCGATTCTTACCAGCCTTCAGCCCAATTCGATTTTGTTCATAGACGAAATACACCGCCTTAACCACACGGTGGAGGAAATCCTCTATCCCGCGATGGAGGACTTCGCCCTCGATATGGTGCTGGGCAAAGGGCCTTCGGCAAGGACAATAAGGCTCTCCCTTCCCAAATTCACCCTTATAGGCGCGACCACGAAAGCGGGTATGCTTTCTGCGCCCCTTCGCGACAGGTTCGGCGTTATATGCAGGCTGGAAATCTATAAGCCCGAAGAGCTTGCCATCATAATAAAGCGCTCGGCGGGCATACTTAATATAAATATCGAGCCCGAAGCGGCAATAGAGATAGCCCGAAGGTCGAGAGGCACGCCCCGTATCGCCAACAGGCTGCTAAGAAGGCTTCGCGACTTCGCCGAGTACGACGATTCGGACATTTTAACCTTAGAAATTGCCAAAAAAGGCTTAAGGCTTCTCGAGGTGGACTCGCTGGGCCTCGACAGGACGGATATAAACATTCTTAAAACTATAATAGAGAAATTCGACGGCGGTCCCGTGGGGCTGGAAACGCTTTCGGCATCTTCAGGCGAGGAAATCAACACAATTGAGGATGTTTACGAGCCTTACCTTTTGCAGCTCGGCTTTATATCGCGCACCCCGAGGGGAAGGGTATGCCTCCGCAGGGCTTACGAGCATCTGGGATACCCCATGCCCCAAAGAGAAAAAACTTTGATGGACTTATTTGATGACAACCAACCTTAAAAAATCAGATTTTTTTTACGACCTTCCCGAAGAGCTAATCGCCCAAACCCCCGCAACACCGAGGGATTCTTCCCGCCTGCTCTATTACAACAGGGCGGGGAAGGAAGTAAGGCACCTTGTTTTCAGGGATATAGTTAATATCCTTCAGAAGGGCGATTTGCTTGTTGTTAACAACACAAAGGTCATTCCTGCCCGCCTTGCCGCCTTCGACGACAAGGGCAGAGAGTACGAGGCGTTATTGCTCAAAAGGCTTAGCTACGACACCTGGGAAACCTTATTAAAACCCGCCAAAAAGGCTAAAATAGGCTCCCGTTTGGTTGTAAATGAGGAGCTTAACTTCGATATTCTGTCAATCGGACAAAACGGCGTAAGGGTAATTAAGTTTAACTTTAACGGCGTGTTCGAGGACATTTTATCCCGTGTCGGAAGCGTGCCTCTGCCGCCTTATATTACCGAGAAGCTGGAGGATAAGGAGCGTTACCAGACGGTATACGCCAAAACCGAAGGCTCTTCGGCGGCACCCACAGCCGGGCTTCATTTTACAAATGAACTTATAGAAACGCTAAAGCAAAAGGGCGTGGAGTTCGTCGAGGTACTCCTTCATGTCGGGCTGGGCACCTTCCGCCCCGTCAAAGAGGAGAATATCGCAAACCATGTTATGCACAGCGAGTATTACAGCGTTTCGCCCGGGGCTGCCGAAAAAATAAACGCCGCCAAGCGCGACGGAAGAAGGGTGATAGCCGTGGGGACAACATCGGTTAGGACGCTCGAGAGCGTAACCGACCCGGGCGGCGTGGTACAAGCGGGAAGCGGCGAAACGGATATTTTCATTTATCCTCCGTATAAGTTCAAGGCCGTGGACGGCATTATAACAAACTTCCACCTTCCCGAAAGCACTTTAATTATGCTTGTTTCGGCGTTCGCGGGGCGGGAAACAACTTTGGGTTTGTACCGAATGGCGGTAGAGGAAAGATACAGGTTTTTCAGCTTCGGCGACGCTATGCTCATTCTGTGATAATCCCGTAAATAAAGGCAAAAATCCAATATATAGATTAAATTAATCGCGGCAAGAGGTTAAGATGTACAAGTATGAGGTTCTAAAGGTCTGCAAACAGTCGGGGGCGAGGATAGGGCGGTTTACCACCCCGCACGGCGTTATAGAAACGCCTGTCTTTATGCCCGTGGGCACAAACGCCACGGTAAAGGCGCTTTCGCCCGAGGAGCTTAAAGAGCTGGGCAGCCAGATAATTTTGTCTAACACATATCATTTATTTTTGCGCCCCGGTGAGGATATCGTAAAGAAAGCGGGCGGGCTTCACAAGTTTATGAACTGGGACAGGCCCATTCTTACAGACAGCGGCGGCTTTCAGGTCTTTTCGCTTGCCAAGCTTCGCAGGATTACCGAGGACGGAGTTGCCTTCAACAGCCATATAGACGGAAGCGAAAAGTTCATATCCCCCGAAAAATCCATCGAGATTCAGCAAGCTTTGGGCAGCGACATAATGATGGCGTTTGACTGGTGCAGCGAGATAGGGGCGTCTTACGAAAAAAGCCGCGAGGCTATGGAAAGAACGCTCGCATGGCTGGACCGCTGCCACAAAAAGGCGCAGGAAACGCCGCGCCAGATACTCTTCCCCATAATACAAGGCAATATTTTTGCCGATTTAAGGATAGAAAGCGCCAAAAGGACGATTCCTTACGCTCGCTGCGGCATAGCGGTCGGCGGGCTTTCTGTCGGTGAGCCCAAGCACAAAATGTATGAGATGCTTGATGCCCTCCGCCCGTATTACCCCGAGGATATGCCCCGCTATCTTATGGGTGTTGGCTCTGCCGACTGCATAGTCGAGGGCGTCATTCGCGGCATAGATATGTTCGACTGCGTCCTGCCCACAAGGATAGCTCGTAACGGCACGGCTTTAACTTTTGAGGGCGACCTCACCATACGCAACGCCACATTCAAAGAGGATTTTACCCCCATAGAAGATGGCTGCGACTGCTACGCCTGCCGCAATTACACCCGCGCGTATATAAGGCACCTTGTAAACGCCGACGAGATTCTTGGGGCAAGGCTTCTTTCGATGCACAACATACGCTTCCTGCACCGCCTGACCGCACAGATAAAGCAAGCGATCATAGAGGACAGGCTTCTTGACTTCCGCGACGAGGTTATACCCAAGCTTAAAATAAGGGGGCAGGCATAAGGCACGCATATTTCTTTGTGTTAAACCTTCAAAAACGCATAAAATAACCTTGTTTACAAAATTTGGAAAGAATGCTTGCAAACAGGTTATAATAATGTTAATATAGTAAACATAAAGAACAAGGAGTTAACAAAATGAGTTTCATTTTGGCTCAAACAGCAGCAAGCGGCTGGTATATGTACGCTATATTGGGCGGGTTCTTCGTCCTCATGATAGTGATGACCGTTATCCCCCAGCGCAAACAGAAAAAGAAAATGCAGGAAATGATGTCCAGTATTACTATTGGCGATAAAATAATGACAATAGGCGGCTTTGTCGGTACGATAGTCGAAGTAAACGAGGACGCAGGCAGATATATCATCAATATCGGCACCGAGGAAGCGCCCGTAAATGTAACGATAGTCAAAAACGCCGTAAGGAGCAAGCTGTAATTTAGCTTGGTTTCTATTTCCTAATTTATGACTAAAAAAAAGAAGCACATCGTGCTTCTTTTTTCTTTAAAGAGCGGTTTTTATAGAAAATATTATTTCTTTCTGAAGTTTACCGCTATTATGCCCGAGAGCACGCCCGCCGCAAGCCCCGAAACGATGTCTATGTAGTTGATGCTCGAGCCGTCCAGCGTCTTGTTTAGGATAAGGAATATAAATATCGAAAGCAACGAATACAAGAGGCCTATCGTCCCGCCTTTTATGGCGCCCTTTACCTTTTCCTTAATGCCGAAAATGCAGCCTAAGAGAATACTTAAGATTTTTAATACCTGGTTTATGGGCAGGATAACCTCGTTGCCCACCGTCGTCAGCTTGCATATAAGGGCAAGGATAAGTACGCCTAGCAGAGAAATCACTGCGGCCAGCAGGGTGCCTCTGATAATATCGAAAATTGTTGTCTTGTTTATTGATAACGATTTGGCTTTCAGGGGTTTGGTTTTCATCGGGGATACCTCCGTATTAATATCATTAATACTATATTTGCCCCCCGCAAAAATTATGTCAGTACGGACATTAGAAGGCTTGCTAAAATTTTCATATTAATATATAATAAAAAAAACTAATTATCTGTGAGGTTACCATGAGGCATATCGCGACAGTAGTAAAAAAGATCCTTGTTAAAGACCACAAGACCGGCTGCGGAGAGTGCGTCGCAAGCTGCCAATCCGCCTGCAAAACCAGCTGCACGGTAGGCAACCAGTCCTGCGTTAACAAAGACGAAAGAATTAATATTAAAGTTAAAGACCAAAAGTAAGCCTTCTAAGTGATACATACATTCAGCTATAAATACAAGGGCACGCCCTTTTATTTTTTGTGGGATATCGAAAGCGGTAGTCTGCACAATGTGGACTATGCCGCTTTTTTGCGTGCCAAAAACTGCTTCGGGCTTGAACTAAGCGGCCCCGAAAAAGAGGATCTCGCCGCGATAGGCCCTAAGGAGCTTGCCGATATCGACGCAGAACTCGACGCCCTGATAGCCGAAGGCTCGCTTGATGCCCCCAAACCGAAAGGGGAATTCAGGAAAAACGCCTCGCTTGTAAAGGCGCTTTGCCTTCACATCTGCCACGACTGCAATATGCGGTGCGACTACTGCTTCGCGGGAGGCGGCACTTACCACACCCAAACGGAGTATATGTCCGCCGAGGTGGGCAAGCAGGCGATAGATTTCCTCATTAAAAACAGCGGGGGAAGGAGAAATCTTGAAGCCGACTTTTTCGGAGGCGAGCCTCTTCTCAATCTCGACACGGTTAAAGAAATTGTCGAATACGCCAAAATAAGAGGGGAGGAGGAAGGCAAAAACATAACCTTCACCCTTACCACAAACTGCCTTGCCCTCAATAAGGAAGCCGCCGTGTATCTCAACGAGAACATGGAGAATGTCGTGCTTAGCTTAGACGGCAGGAAGGCTACCCACAACGCCGTGCGCCACGCCAAAAACGATAAGGACATCTACGACATAATTGTCAAAAACGCCGTCGATTTCAGAAAAATACGCGGCGGCAAGCGCTATTATGTGCGGGGCACCTTTACGGCGGCAAATCTCGATTTCGCCGGCGACATCTTCGCGCTTAACGACCTCGGATTCGACCAGATTTCCATCGAGCCCGTTGTGCTTCCCGACAGCCACCCCCTGGCCATAAGGGAAGAACAGGTAGAGGAAATAAAGAAAGAATACGAGCGCCTCGCCGAGGGCTATATCGACCGCCGCAAGACAGACAAATGGTTCAACTTTTTCCATTTTATGATAGACCTCGAGCACGGCCCCTGCGTAAACAAGAGGCTTACGGGCTGCGGCGCGGGCACCGAATACATGGCGGTAAGCCCAACTGGCGACCTATATCCCTGCCATCAGTTTGTTGGCGAAAAGGATTACTATATAGGAAATGTAAAAGAGGGTATAATTAATCCCGAGGTAAGAGAGCGCTTCGCGTCCATTTCGGTATTGGGTAAAGAATACTGCTCCGACTGCCCCGCCAAATACTACTGCGGCGGCGGGTGCGCGGCGAACGCCAAAAACTTCAGCGGCAGGCTGGACGGGCAATATAAGATAGGGTGCGAACTTCTCAAAAAGAGGCTGGAGCTAAGCCTTGCAATAGCCTATATCGAAGCCCTTAACGAAGCGCGGCCCCAGTAATCTCGAGCGGGCGTATGTTTTGCTTTATCAAAGGTAATATTTATACGCGCTGAGGCAAATTTCGATAAAAAATTAGTAATCAGATTATTGACTATATATTATAAAACCTATATAATTTATAGGACTAATCCATTGGAGGCACTCTGGTGAGCCAAACAAAAGCCATAGTCATTTTAGTAATTTTACTTCTAATTACTATAACCGGAGCCCTGTTCATCTTCCCGCTTAACGGTGAAGATTCGTTTCGCATAGGCAACAGCAACTACGACTTCTACTGGATTTCAAAGGGCATCAAGCTTGGCCTCGACCTCGAGGGCGGCATGTACGCCATTTACGAAGCCGATACCTCCCAGTTCGACAAGAAGGAAGACGCCGACCGCGCCATAGAAGGCACAATGGCGAACCTTCAGAACCTGCTGTTCTCTAAAGGCTACACCGAAGCCAGCGTAACAAAACAGGGCGACAAGAGCATTCGCGTCGAGATACCGGCGGTAGAAGATACCGAGCAACTTATTGCCCTCATCGGCGAGCCCGCTAAGCTCGAGTTCAAGGACCCGGACGGCAAGGTTGTCATAAGAGGCACAAGCCATCTTGAGGACGCGAGCGCCATATATTACGAAGGCTACTACGCAGTAAGCCTTAAGTTCAACGCGGCGGGCACCAAGGCGTTTGCCGACGCTACCTCCGCCAATGTTGGCAAAAAGATAGGCATCTACATCAACGACAAGCTAATAATAGAGCCCACCGTAAACACCGCGATAACCGACGGAAACGCCATTATCACCGGTAACTACACCTACGAGCAGGCCAACCAGCTTGCAGTTCAGCTCAAGGCGGGCTCCTTCGAAGTTTTGCTCGCTTCCAAACAAATTTCTACCATCTCCCCGACGCTCGGCCAAAACGCCCTTAAGATGGGTGTGTTCGCCGGCGCTCTCGGCCTCGGCATAATACTCATCGCCCTCCTTATCCTTTACAGAGGTTTGGGTATCGCCGCCGACTTGTCCCTTATGATCTACACCGTAATACTTATGTACCTTCTCGCCATTGTGCCCTGGGTACAGCTCACACTCCCCGGCATCGCGGGCGTCATCCTCAGCATAGGTATGGCGGTAGACGCAAATGTAATTATCTTCGAGCGTATTAAGCACGAAAGGCGCAATAACAAAGCCATCGCTTCTTCGGTAGTTACGGGCTTCAAGAAATCGCTTACGGCAATTATAGACGGCAATGTTACTACAATCCTCGGCGCCATCGTTATGCTTATATTCGGATCGACGGCAATCCAGAGCTTCGCCATAACGCTGTTTATCGGTATTATCGTTTCGATGTTCTGCGCCCTTGTGGTAACAAGACTGTTAATCAAAATCTCGCTTTCCTTCAACGACACAAGCGATATGTTCTATGGCCTTAAAGTAAAGGGGGTAGACGCAAATGAAGCTTAAGAAAAACCTTGGATTGTGGCAGCTTCCCGTATTCCAGAACGCTTATTACTGGTTCATACTCCCCCTCGCGATAGTCTTTATCGCGCTTATATGCGGGCTAATCTATAACTCGTCGGGTAACCGCTTCAGCGGCTTCGCCAATGTAGGTATCGACTTCGCCGGCGGCACCGTGCTTACCGTCGAGGTAAACGGCGTGGGCTTCATAGACGGCGGCAACTACGACAAAAACCTCGCCATTATAGAAGAAATCGTCGAAAAACACGGCGCCAAGGTAAGTTCCTCACAGACCGGCGGTTCCAACTCTATAATCGTGCGCTATAAGAACGAGGTTGTTATAGACGGCGAAGCTCACGACTACAACAGCGCCGCCAACACCGAAAAGATGATAGCCGTTAATGACGCGATAACCTCCGAATTGGAAACAAAATTCAAAAGCGAGTATAGTAACGCAGAAGTTAACGCCAATGTCGAAATGATTAACGCCACCGCAAGCAAAGAGCTTATCAATAAGGCCCTCCTTTCGGTAAGCATTGCGCTTGTTCTGATGCTGATATACATTGTTATCCGATTCGACTTTTACAGCGGTATAGCGGCAATCTGCGCAGAGTTTCACGATATCCTTATGCTGCTTGCTTTGGTTGTCATCTTCCGCGTGCAGATAAACTCGAGCCTTATCGCGGGCATTATCACAATCGTGTCTTACTGCATTAACAATACGATAGTTATATTCGACAGGGTTCGCGAAGAGGTCAAACCTTATAAGCAAAACAGGGCCAGGATCGATGTGCGCGCTATAGTAAACACATCTGTTACGAACACATTAACGCGTACTTTTTACAGCAGCGTAAGTACCTTGCTAACAATAGTCATATTGGCAGCCTGCGGCGTGCCCGCGTTAACCGAGTTCGCTCTGCCCATCATATTCGGTCTGTTAGCCGGCTTCTACTCCTCCAACTTTATCGCTCCCTCGATCTGGGGCCTGCTGATGAACGCAAAGCAGAACGCCGAGCGCAAAGCGAACAAAAGTAAAAAGTACGCCAAGGCAAGATAACAATCGAACAAAAAGGGGCATGCGGCTGATATGCCCCTTTTTTCATACAAAAAAACAAACGGATACGGAATGGACAGGAATTTTACCGACATACGGAATACATACGGCGGGCTTTCGGCGCTTCCCGAGGAGCTCCGTGCCATCCTGCGCGCTCGCGGCATAGACACCGACGATAAGGCCAGGGTCTTTTTGTATCCCGCGGCGGAAGATCTCGCCTCGCCGTATATTTTAGACGGCACCGCCGAGGCGGTTCAAATAATTAACAGCCACATAGCTAAAGGCAGCAGGATAACCGTGTTTGGCGATTACGACTGCGATGGTATAGGCGCCGCGGCCATTCTTTACCTTACCTTAAAGGATATGGGCGCCGATATAAGCGTCTTTATTCCGGCGAGGCTGGAGGACGGATACGGGCTGTCGCAGGCAACCCTCGAGAAGGTAATAGAGAAAAACTCCCCGAACCTGATAATCACCGTTGACTGCGGCATAAGCTCGCCCGACGAGATAAAATACGCCAAAAATAGCGGCATAGATGTAATAATTACCGACCACCACGAGCCTCAAAGCGTAGTGCCCGACTGTTGCGTCATAAACCCTAAACTGCAAAAGGGCGTATGCGAGTATTGCGGCGCGGGAGTCGTGTTCAAACTTGTGGAAGCTCTAAAAGGCAGGCAATACGCCCTGCAATATATTGATATCTGCGCCATCTCCACCATCGCCGACCTTGTGCCTCTCAAGGGCGAAAACCGCATTATAGCCAGGTTAGGGCTCGAGAAGCTATCCTCTCTAAACCCCCGCCCCGGCATAAAGGCATTATTTAATGTCGCGGGTATGAGGGCATACGGGCAGAAGCTTACTTCTTACGATGTAGCCTTCAAGATAGCGCCCCGCCTGAACGCTTCGGGCAGGCTCTCAAACGCCGAAAAATCTTTCAAGCTGCTTGTCGAAACAGACCCCACCCTTCTTTCGCTAATAGCCAATGAGCTTGAGGCCGAAAACAGGCAAAGGCAGGAGCTTTGCCAGCAGACCATAGACGAAGCCAAAGAAATGCTAAAATCCTACGACCTTATTAACAACAGGGTGATAGTGCTATGCAAAGACAGCTGGGAAGGCGGCGTAATAGGCATAGCGGCGGCAAAACTCGCCCAGGACTACTACAGGCCCACAATACTGTTTACGCGCCGGGAAGGCATACTTAAAGGCTCCTGCCGCAGTATATCGGGTATAAGCATATACGATGTCCTTAACGCCTGTAAGGATAAGATAGACCGTTTCGGCGGGCACAGCATGGCGGCCGGGCTTAGCATTCTTCCCGAAAAGCTGGAGGAATTCACGGCGGCGGTCAACGATTATGTAGCCAAAACTTACCCCGACAGCTTATTTTTCGATTACACTCATTACGATATCGAAATCGATATCAAGAAGGTAAACGCGGTTTTTGCCCGCGCTTTAAGCTGCTTCGAGCCTTACGGCTGCGAAAACCCCATGCCCACCTTCATGTACAGGGCAAAGGCTGTGCCGTTCAAGAGGATAGGGGTGTATAACCATATCAAATACGCCGCCAACAAAGAGTGCGAGCTTGTGGCTTTCAATTATTTCGACAGGGCCGACATCCTGGTTTCGGAAATGGAAAAGCGCCTTTTCTTTACCGTCGAGTACGAGATATTCCGAAACGACGAAAAAGCCAAGTGCTACCTTAAAGCCTTTACAATCGAAAACATAGCCCCCAAAGAGGAAGCAATGCTTTTGGATTACCTGAGGGCTCTGCTTCCCGAATACAGGCTTAGCCCCAAAAAGGCGGTATGCAAGCCCTCGGCTCTGTACGGGCACCTTATTGTTACATACGACAAGCATACCTTCGACAGCCTTTGCCAAAGGTATCCCTCATACAAGAGGGCGTACCGATATCTGGACACCTCAAACCCGTACAATACCGTTTTGCTGTCGCCCGCGGGCGATATAAACACCGACAATTATTGCGTTGTCGAGGTATACGACGACATTTACGGCGAGGTAGCGGCTGCGTCGGTTACCGATTCGCAAAGCCCTTGCCTTAAATTCGATATCGACATCGCTAAGCCCGACATCAACTGTGTAAGGGAGATATATCTCTTTCTGCTAACCTCCCAAAACGGGCAAAAATACTTCGGGGCCGACGACCTTTACAACAGGTTCATAGCCGCGGGATACGCCAGAAGCCGCCTGACTTTCGAACTTTCCTGCCTGGCGCTTAGGGAAATGAAGTTGTTATCTTTCAATAATAATAGTATAATAGTCAATAAACACAAGGCGGATATCGCCAAGTCGAGAGTTCTTAACTCGTTGGAGAGGATATGCAGGCTTTCCTGAGCAAAATTAAAGGGATATTTAAGGAAGAGGAATTCCAGTTCATAAAATACGCGCTGGAATATTCTGCCGATGCCCACAAAGGCCAGGCGAGGGCCTCGGGAGAGCCTTACATTGCCCATCCCATCCATGTCGCCGAAATCCTTCTGGATCTCGGTATGGACGCCTCGACCATAGTTTCGGCGCTTCTGCACGATGTGCTGGAAGACACCGCCTGCACCGAAGAAGAGCTCAAAAAGAAATTCGGCGAAGAAATCTACCTTCTCGTTTCGGGTGTTACCAAGCTCAGCAAAATAAAGTTTACCTCGCAGGAGGAAGAACAGGCCGAAAACTACCGCAAGATGTTTTTTGCCATCGCGCAGGATGTCAGGGTACTGTTTATAAAGCTTGCCGACAGGCTGCACAATATGCGCACCCTCGACGCGCTTCCCGAGGAAAAAAGGCTTAGGATAGCCCGCGAAACTCTGGACCTTTACGCCCCTTTGGCAGGAAGGCTTGGTATCGCAAACATCAAGAGCGAGCTTGAAGACCTCTCGATGAAGCACCTTTACCCCGAGGAATACAAGGAAGTCGTAAAGGCAATAGAATCGAGAATTGGCGAGAGCATGGGCTTTGTCGTGCGCATCGCCAACGAAATAGAAATCCAACTAAACGAGCTTGGCATAAACGGCGAAGTTAAGGGCCGGCAAAAACATTATTACAGCATTTTCAAAAAAATGCGCAACCAAAACAAGACCATAGACCAGATTTACGACATTATCGCCGTGCGCGTAATAGTCGAAACGGTAAGGGAATGTTATACAGTCCTTGGAATAATCCACTCTAAATGGAAGCCAATCCCCGGCAGGTTCAAAGACTACATCGCCATGCCCAAGCCCAACCTCTACCAGTCCTTGCACACGACGGTAATAACCAACTTCGGTCAGATTTTCGAGATACAGATAAGGACATACGAAATGAACCGTATCGCCGAATACGGTATAGCCGCCCATTGGAAATACAAAGAGGGCAGGTCGGACAAGCAGCTGTCGGAGTTCGACGAAAAACTCGGCTGGATAAAAGAGGTTATGGAAGTAGAGCGGGATGTAAAAGACAGCCGCGAATTCCTCAATACCCTTAAACTCGATGTCCTTTCGCACGAAATATATGTCTTTACCCCCAAAGGTATGGTTCTTAACCTTCCCAAAGGCGCTACCTGTGTAGACTTTGCGTATAAGGTCCACAGCCAGGTAGGTAACAAATGCACTGGCGCAAAAATTAACGGAAAGATCGTGCCCCTCAGCACCCAGCTTCAGACGGGCGATGTTGTCGAGGTTCTTACCTCGGGCTCGTCTAAAGGCCCCAGCCGCGACTGGCTAAAGTTTGTCATAACGCCTACGGCAAAGAATAAGATAAGGGCGTTTTTCAAGAAAGAGCTTCAGGGCGAGAATATCCGCCTCGGTAAAGATATGCTGGAGCGTGACGCCAGAAGAAGGGGATATCAGCTTGCCGACCTTATCGAAAACTCCGAAGTGCTGGACAAAATCTTTTTCCGCTACAGCCTTTCGTCGCTGGACGATATGTACGCTTCAGTTGGCTACGGCGGGCTTACCCCCAACCAGATTCTTGTAAAGCTAATAGACGCCTACAAGAAAGAGCAGGCCCTGCACCAGTCACAATGGCAGGGCAAGATATCTCCCGTAGAAGAGGTTTCGGGCTCCAAGAAACCTCACAGCGGTATCCTAATTGAGGGCTTCGGCGACTTTGCCATCAAGATAGCCAGGTGCTGCCACCCCGTTCCCGGCGACCCCATTGTAGGGTATGCGGCCAGAGGCACGGGCGTGTCCGTGCACAGGGCGGACTGCCCCAATGTGCGCAATATGGAAAAGGAAAGGCTTATGAGCGCGAGATGGGCAGCCACCGAGGACAACAAGTTCGTTGCCCGCCTTAAGATAACGGCGATAGACAAAGCGGGGCTTCTTAACCAGGTTATAGCCTTGCTGGCGCAGCAGGGCATATCCGTCACATTGGTGGAGGCGCACGCCAAGAGCAAGGGTAACGCCACAATCAACCTGGGCATTCAGGTAAAGAGCACCGAAGAGCTGGATTTCATTATAAAAAAGATACAGAATATAGAGGATATCTTAAGCGTATCCAGAAGCAATTAAGGGCACATCTATGAGTAAAGCCGTCAAAATTATTAAGTATGCTTTATTTTATCTTGTTCAGTTCACATGGGGTCTGCCCCAGAACATCCTCGGGCTTTGCATGCTAATAAAGCACCGCAAATGCAAGAAGGAATTTTATCACGGAAGCCTCATAATATATCATAACGGGAATTGGGGCGGGGTGTCGCTCGGGATGTTTATAATCATTAGGGGTAACGCCGACGAAAATTGGATACACGAAGCAAAGATTCACGAATACGGCCACACAATACAATCGCTTATCCTCGGGCCGCTTTACCTGTTTGTGATAGGTATACCTTCGTCGTCGATGTACAGGGCCACCCGCAAAATCATCTACGGGTATGTCGGCGAGTACTATTATTTCTACCCCGAAGCCTGGGCAAACACCCTCGGGCAACGGGCTACGGGCGAAAGAATGAGGCTCAACCAATAAGGGCGAATAGAAGCCGTAATTCCGACCATCATAATAATGCCTGCTGTTTTAGATTGCGCCCGAAAGATATAAGATTTTGGGTAAAATCCGCCAAAAACGGCAAAAATCGTAAGGTTTTGCGCGCGCGTTAGATAGCATAAAATTGTCTATAAAATTTTTCTAAATCCGCCGCAAAATCGTTGACATATTTTATAAGATAGGTTATATTATTAAAGTCGCAAAGCGATATGGTCGCCCGACGGGGTGTGGCGCAGTTTGGTAGCGCACTTGGTTTGGGACCAAGGTGTCGGGAGTTCAAATCTCTTCACCCCGACCAAAATGATTTGTAGAGTGTACGAGGGCCTTTAGCTCAGTTGGTTAGAGCGGTCGGCTCATAACCGATTGGTCCGCGGTTCGAGTCCGTGAAGGCCCACCAACAAATCAATAAATTAGGCGGCGACATATCATGGTCCGGTAGTTCAGTCGGTTAGAACGCTAGCCTGTCACGCTAGAGGTCGAGGGTTCGAGCCCCTTCCGGATCGCCAGTTGCCTTGGTAGCTCAGTTGGTAGAGCAGGAGACTGAAAATCTCCGTGTCGGTGGTTCGATTCCGCCCCAAGGCACCACCTGTAAATCGCCGCTTAATTTATATCGCTGGCTTAGCTCAACTGGCAGAGCAGCTGATTTGTAATCAGCAGGTTGATGGTTCGATTCCGTTAGCCAGCTCCACATGGACGGGTTCCCGAGTGGCCAAAGGGAGCAGACTGTAAATCTGTTGTCAGTGACTTCGATGGTTCGAATCCATCCCCGTCCACCAAAAAAGCTCTAACTACGGTTAGAGCTTTTTTTATTTGCCCGCAGGGCGATATTTAATTAGATACTAATGCTCCGCCGCCTCTGCTATTGCTTTAGTTTGATGTATCGTCCCCCAGGGGTGTTCGGGCGGTGCGTAAATAGAATAAATCTTAAGCGCCTTATTACCCGTGTTAGTGATGTTATGCCAGGCGCCGGCGGGTACCATTACGGCAAAATCGTCATAGACAAGCTGCCTGTAATAAAGGTTATCCCTTCTGTCGCCCATCTGGACAAGCCCTTCGCCTTCCTCTATGCGCAGGAATTGGTCTACATCGGGGTGCATCTCCAGCCCGATGCTTTCGCCTGCGGGTATGGACATAAGCGTAACCTGAAGGTGGTTGCCCGTCCACAGCGCCGTCCTGAAGGTATTGTTGCATATCGTAGCTTTATTGATGTTCACTACAAAGGGGTTAGGCCCGAAATCTTTTACCGTCGGGCATTGATATGTACTTCTCGGGTCTTTGATATACTGGTTATACATTTGCCTTAATCTCCTTTTATATTCACATTAGCATTATATGACCCCGTATCTATGCAATGTGAGGCAATCGAGATGGCTAGCAGCGGCTTTTATCATTTCCGGGCAATAAAAAAACCGCCTTTCCGGCGGTAATTTTTTAGGTTTTTTCCTGAATGTATTTCGGGTTGGGCACTTTTATTACGAAGAACTCGGCGGGCGTGTCACAGTTGTTTTCCATCCTCAGCTGCGCGAGGTAGGGGATATTTATTATCTGGCCCATGGTGTAGGTGCGGCTTTCTTTGTTTTCAAAGTGTATAGTCAGCTCGCCCTTTGTCATCAGTATATACACATTGGAGTTTGTAAGGTGGTCTGGCAGGCCCTCGCCCCTTGGCATTACTATATGGTTTATAACAAGGTGGCTGTCGTCTACAAGTTTTTCGTAGGTCTTGTCGTTCTTAAGCGAATATCCGTATACTATTTCGGGCATAAATCACTCCTTAGAAATAGTATGACGGATTTTAAGCATACAATTCAGCCTTTATTGATTGTAGCCGTAGACATACTGCTTAAGCGTGACCGTTCTCGTTATTTCGTTGTACCTGAAGCCCGACTGGCGCAGGATAGTAAGCTTCATAATGTCGCCTATATTTTTCTGGGCAAGCACGCTGCCTAAGGTGCGCTCCTGCGAGAGGGCTACATCGTCGACTTTAATAATAAGATCGTCTACCGCCAGCCCTGCCGAAGCGGCGCTGCCGTAAGGGGATATCACGGTGATTTTGGACGCGTAAACGGTGCCCGAGCCCGTGTTGTATTCGCCCGAAATAGTTGTTATGCCAAGCATCTTCTTGCCGGGTATATACCCAAGGCCGTTGTAATCGTTGTTCCCTCTGGTGTCAAGCAGCTTTTGGGTTATGTCTATAACCGTGTCTATGGGTATGGCGTAGCCCAGGCCCTCTACCGAGGTGCCCACCGATTTGGCGTTAACCATACCGATCAGAAGCCCCTGGTTGTCGAACAGCCCGCCGCCCGAGTTGCCGCTGTTTATGGCCGCGCTGGTCTGAAGAAGGGTCATAACCGAGCCGTCTATGTTCATCTCGCGGTCTATTGCCGAAATTATACCCTCGGTCACGGTGCCGCTTAGCGTGCCCAAAGGATTGCCTATCGCAACAACAGATTCGCCTTTCCTTATGGGATTGGCGGTAGTGTTGCGGAATCTCGCGACGGTTATGCCGTTTGTTACCCTGATGCGAAGCACGGCTATGTCGCTGTCGGGCACGCCGCCCACGAAATCGGCTTCATAGGTGCTTTCGTTTGCGAGTGTTACGCGGATTTTTTTGTGCCCCTCAACAACATGCAGGCAGGTTATAAGGTAGCTGTATCCTTCGCCGCTTGCAACCGCGAACAATACGCCGCTGCCCGAGCTCTTGCCGTTTGCGAGTTCTACATTAATAACGACAACCGAGTCCTCGATCTCCTCTATAACATCGGGCAGTTCGGGCTTATCATTTGGCGTTCTCGCCGTCGTTTGCAATGCTATTTGGTCTACTGTCGCGCCCTTGAGGCTTCCGCCCAGATTCTCGCCCGTTATGTTGGTTCCGTCGCCGTTGGCGGGCGGGTCGGTTTCGTCTGTTATTCTGCCAAGCAGCCCGTCGGTTATACCCGATGGGAAGGTACAGCCCGCAAGGATAACCCCCGTTATCACAAATATACAAATTACCGCGGCAATAATTTTGAACTTTCTCATACAATCATCCTTAATAGCAATTTCAGTAATTATATTATAACTTATTTGTGTAGTTTTTGTGAAAAATATCTAGATTTCTTTTATATTATGCAAAAATAAAAAATCGACTGTTCGGGGCGGTAAAGTAAATTCTGACAAATTTGTATATAATCCAACAATATATCGAAATTTAGGGGGCGGATTCTTACTTACAATCAATGGAGAGGAATTTACAGCTAAAGTTTTCGCGCGGGAGTTTGCTATGTTCAGTTACGAGATTTCCAAAGGAGTGCTGAAAATCAAAATAAAAGGCGAATTGGACCACTCGTCCGCCGCCCCGCTTAAGGGCAGGCTGGACGACATTATACGCCTCGGCGGTTACGATATGATTGTCTTTGATTTTTCGGAGCTTCAGTTTATGGACAGCACGGGTATAGGTTTGCTGCTGGGCAGGTACAAGACAGCGAAAAGCATATCTAAGCCCATAGCTATTCTTAAGCCCGCCCCGCCCGTCGATAAGGTTCTTAAGGTAAGCGGAATTTACTCGATCATGCCAAAAATATAAGAGGTAAGCGTTTATGGACAGGATTTGTTTGATTATCAAGGCTTTGCCCGAGAACGAGAGCTTTGCGAGAAGCGTCATAGCCGCCTACGCGACGAGGCTCAACCCCTCTATGGAGGAGATCTCGGATATAAAAACCTCGGTTTCGGAGGCCATCACCAACGCCATCGTGCACGGATACAACAACGACCCCGATAAGGACATCAGTATAACGGCAAGCATAGAGGGCAATACTCTATGGGTGACGGTAGAGGATAAGGGAGTGGGCATACCCGACATTGTCGAGGCAATGAAGGACTTTTACACCACAAAGCCGTCGGAGGAGCGCAGCGGGTTGGGCTTTACGATAATGGGAAGCTTTATGGATACGCTGCAGGTCAAATCTGTCGTGGGAGAGGGCACAACCGTAATAATGTCCAAGGTTATAAGCTGAGGTGCTTTAATGCTGGAGAGTGATGTAACTCTTCAAAAGATAAAGGAGGCACAGGCAGGAAGCGAGGAAGCCAAGGTATTGCTTATAGAAAACAACCTCCCGCTTATCAAAAGCATAGTGCGCCGGTACAAAAACAAACAAATAGAATACGACGACCTCATACAGCTGGGCACGCTGGGGCTTATTAAGGCGATTAACAACTTTAACCAGGACTTCGGCGTCAAGTTCTCTACATACGCCGTGCCCATGATAGCGGGCGAAATAAAGAGGTTTATACGCGACGACGGGGCTATCAAGGTTAGCCGCTCTATTAAGGCCGAAACCCAGAAGCTCAACCAATTTATAGAGGAGTTCCGCCACCGCAACGAGAGAGAGCCCACCATAGACGACATTTGCAACGAGTTCAAAATCGCCCCCGCCGATGTCATATTTCTTATGGACAGCGCAAGATATCCCGTTTCGATTTTTGCCGAGAGCGAGGAGGACGGCTTGTCCTTAGCCGACAAAATAGTCGCGAAGGGCACGCCAGAGGAAACCATAGATAAAATGCTTCTTCGGGACTTGATAGCATCCCTCCCGCCGAAGGAAAAAAAGATAATACTTCTAAGGTATTTCCGCGATATGACACAAAGCGAAATCGCCAAGGAAATTGGCGTAAGCCAGGTGCAAATTTCGCGTATCGAGTCCAAAGTCCTCAAACAGCTAAAAAAACAGCTTTCATACAATTAGAGCGAAGCGCGCTTCGCTCTTTTTCGTCTTTGCGGCTTTTATTTAGTTTTTCTTTTTTTAATATACTATTTCTATGCTTTACACAGCGATAGCCTTGTATGCCGTCTTTATAATCGTCTATCTGCCGCTCAGGTTCACCGGGCGCAGCTTTTTATCCATAAATAAGGGTTATGTGCTTGCAAACATCTCGCTTTACGGGCTGCCGCCGTTTTCCTTTAAAATAACCGTAGACAAGGGGCTTGTCCTCGATACGGGTAAAAAGAAAATCCAGCTTATAAAAGAAAAATTCCTCGAAATGGCAAAATCGATTAAGATTGACCCTGCCGCGCTTAAAAAGTTGTTTTCATTCCGAAAGTTATCGGTCAGGGGCGTTTTCGGGGGCGATAACGCCGCGTCCACGGCGATAGGGGCGGCTGCGGGCACTCTTTTTTTTCGCTTTATAAATAACCTTTTTAGCGAAAGCGTAAGCGGCAAGGATATCTATATCTGCCCCGATTACAACGAGGCGCGGCTGGAGTTAGAAATAAACATAGTAACGGTGACAAGCATTTCCATGATAATTTACACGATATTTATGATACTAAAAAACAGGAGAAAACAGCATGATAAACGGCCTCAATGAAATGTTAGGCGACATAATGGGCAGGCTAAAGACATTAATAGATGTCGACAGCGTAATAGGCAAACCGATAGTGTCGGGACCGGCTACCGTGCTTCCCGTAAGCAAGCTGTGCTTCGGCTTTGTGACGGGCGGGACGGATAAAAAGGACTTATCGCAGGGCAAAGAAAACTCTTTGCCCGACACGATGGCGCTTATAGGCGGCGGCATAACGATAGCGCCTTTAGGATTTTTGATTGTCGAGGATAAGGATATCTATTTCATAAAGGCTCAAGGGGACAATGTCAACAAATGGCTGGACATAGTACAATCTACCATAAAAAATATCTCAAAGTAACGATATCTCTTATTATAATTATTGCGCTATGCGCCGGCTTTTCGGGAAGCTTTTTAGCAGGAGGGCTGTCGGGCAAAACCCCGGCCGCTAATGCCGCGAGGGGCTCTTCTTCTATTGTCATGGAAGCGACATCGCTAAGGGTTTTCGCGGGAGAAAACATACACGCCCGCCTTCCGATGGCAAGCACAACAAAAGCAATGACTGCGCTGGTCATTATCGAAAAATGCAACCTTAGCAGCGTTGTCACAATCCCCAAAGCCGCGGTAGGAATAGAAGGAAGCTCCATATATCTCAGGCAAGGCGAGAAATTAACCGTAAAGGAACTCCTTTACGGGCTTATGCTTCGCTCGGGTAACGATGCAGCCGTAGCCCTTGCCATACATGCGGGCGGGAGCGTCGAGGGCTTCGTAAAGATGATGAACGATAAAGCAAGGCAATTAGGGCTTAAGAACACTAATTTTACTAATCCCCACGGGCTGCACGACCCCAACCATTACACCTCGGCTTACGACTTGGCGGTTATTTCCTCGGTTGCAATAAGAAACCCCGTATTCAAAGAAATTTGCTCTACAAAGCGGGTAAGGATAAGCGGTGACAGTGAGGAATCGATAAGGGATTTATATAACAAAAACAAAATACTTTCGATGTATAGCGGGGGTAACGGCATAAAGACGGGCTTCACAAAAGACGCTGGCAGGTGCCTTATCGCCTCCAGCCTGAGGGAAAACATGCAGGTGGTGGCGGTAGTCCTTAACAGAGGTGATATGTGGGAAGAGTGCATGAGGCTTATGGACTACGCCCACGCGAATTACTGCATGCAAAAGGTTGCCGACAGCACTTCGCCCGTAGGCGAGGTTAAGGTAAACAACGGCAAGTTAAACGGCAAGTATATCTATTCGGCGCCCGTCTATGTCGAGAGGGATATGTACTATCCGCTAAAGAAAGACGGCAGCGAAAAGGTTTCGATTTCCGTCAGCATTCCCCGGTCCATAGACGCCCCGCACGACAAATCGGTAAGCCTCGGCAAAATGGAAGTAACCTTCGATAATCGCTTGATTTTTTGCGAGAAAGTCTATACTATGGTTAATATAGAAAAGAAAAATCTGAGAGACAAACTGAGGGATTTTTTCGGTATAAAACACCGGATTTCCTATCGGGCGGCATAAATCGTTTTTTTTGAGGAAGGCACATGGTAAGACTTAATAAATATATAGCCGACTGCGGGGTATGCTCGCGTAGGGCGGCGGATAAGCTTATAACCGACGGGCTAGTAAGCGTAAACGGCAAGGTGGTAAAAGAGCTCGGCGCGACGGTGGACGAAACAAACGACGCCGTATATGTCGAGGGGCGCAGGGTTACGCCGGTAAACCGCTTCCGTTACATTATGCTCAACAAGCCTAAGGGCTGCATCTGCTCTGTAAAGGACGATAAGGGCAGAAAGACGATATTCGATTATGTCAATATTAAGGATATAAGGCTGTTTCCCATCGGCAGGCTGGACTACGATTCCGAGGGTCTTGTCCTTCTGACAAACGACGGCGCGCTCGCTCACAAGCTCACCCACCCTTCGCACGAGATCCCTAAAACATACATAGCCAAGGTAGAGGGCACGGTGCCCGAGAGCGACCTTGCCGCCCTCCGAAACGGCATAGAATTAGACGATATCAAGCTCCGCCCCTGCAAGATAAAGCTTGTAAGGATGGAGGAAGAGGGCAAGGTTTCACGCTTCGAGGTTACCATCTTCGAGGGCCGCAACCGCCAGATAAGAAGGATGTTCGAGGCAATCGGCAAAGAGGTAATATTCCTGAAGCGTGTTTCGATAGGCGACCTTAAACTCGGCGGGCTGGGCAGGGGCGAATACCGCTACCTCACCGAAAAGGAAATAAGCAAGCTGAAAACCTATTAACCTTCGGCGGCTCACCGCCGTTTTTTATTTGCGGGGGCTTGTATATATAGTAAAACATTGACTTTTTTGTAAATAATAGGTATTATTAATTAAGCGCAAAAGCCGTAAACAGGCTTCGGACTAAAGCTCGGTTATAGGAGATATTATGTCCAAAAAGATAAACTCCCAGGCTCTTACGAGATACAACAGCATAATCGCCTCGATTTCCAATAACGCGGTCGAGAATACCGAGGGCGCTTCGCTGGAGCTTGGGCTTATAAAATACAGATTCGGGCTTAGCACGCTAAAAGACCGCAATGTCCATGTCTTTCTTGACGACGACGAAACCGCAATTATCGACATCTATGTAAGCGTCGATTACGGCTATCGCGTTCCCGAGGTGGTTTGCGCCCTTCAGGAGCGCATCAAGCGCGATGTCGAGGAAGGCACAAGGTTCAAGGTCAAAAAAATCAATGTACATGTATCCAATATTAATTTAATCTAACGGGGCGGTCTATGCTAAGCAGAAAAAAAGCAAGAGAAGCGGTTTTCAAGCTGATTTTTGAATATCTATTCCACAAAGAGGAAAACCCCAAGTCGCTCGAACTTGCCACAAGCATAGACATGAGCAAAAAGGATTTCGAATATATGCGCACGGTATACGAGGGAGTAATCGACAAGTATTCCGACCTCACTTCGTATATCGAAAAATACTCCGACAAGTTTTCGCTAAACCGCATTTACAGGCCCGACCTCGCGGCGCTGCTTCTTGCCATATACGAAATGAAATATATGAAGGATATTCCGATGTCGGTATCCATAAGCGAGGCTGTCGAGCTTGTTAAAACCTATTCCACCGAAAAAAGCCATCAGTATGTAAACGGTATTTTGTCCTCTGTTTATAAGGAGCTTACCAAAGATGCGGATAATTGACGGTAAAAGCGTCGCGCAGGATATAAAGAACAACCTCAAAACCGCTATCGCCCGGGCGGTCGAGAGATGCGGCAAACCCATAGGCCTTGCCGTAATTTTAGTGGGCGACAACCCCGTCAGCAAAATATATACATCCAACAAAGTAAGGGCTTGCGAGGAAGTAGGCATTAGTTCTTATATGTACGAGTTTAAGGACGGCACACCCGAGGAGGATATTTTAAGCCTCATTTCCCGCCTAAACGCGGACGAAACAATAAACGGCATACTTGTCCAGCTTCCCTTGCCAAAAGGCTACGACGAGGGCAAAATCCTCAAGGCTATAAATGTCCATAAGGATGTAGACGGCTTTTCGGCGTTTCAGATAGGGCGCCTCAATATGGGCGACCCGCAGCTTGTGCCCTGCACGCCATTAGGCGTATTAGCGCTTCTGGATTATTATAATATCCCCATCGAAGGCAAAAACGCCGTCGTTGTCGGGCGTTCGAATATAGTAGGCAAGCCTGTCGCAAGCCTTCTTTTGTTCCGAAACGCCACCGTAACAATCTGCCACAGCCGCACCCCCGACCTCGCCGGGCACACAAAAAGAGCGGATATACTTGTCGCCGCCGTAGGCAGGGCAAAGCTCATCACCGCCGATATGGTAAAAGAGGGCGCGGTTGTAATAGATGTTGGAATAAACCGCACGGAAGCGGGGCTTGCCGGCGATGTAGACTTCGAGAGTGTCGCCCCCAAAGCCTCATATATAACCCCGGTGCCGGGAGGGGTAGGGCCTATGACAATAGCTATGCTTATGTCCAACACCCTTAAGGCATACGAACTGCAAAATGGCAAAGATTAATTATATTACCGTTTCCGAACTCAATTATTACCTAAGTAGGATTGTATCCGGCGAAGAGCTGCTCCAGAACATTCCCGTGCTGGGTGAAGTTTCGGGGCTCTCCGTATCGGGAAGCCATTTATATTTCACAATAAAGGACGAAGGCGCGCAGCTTCAGGCGTGCTTTTTCAATTTCGGCAAAAGCTACCTTCCGCAAAACGGCGAGCAGGTAATACTTTTCGGCTCCCCCGACTTTTACGCTCGTGGCGGCAGGATGAGCTTTATCGTAAACAAAATAGAGCCCTTCGGCAGGGGCAAACTCTTTGCGGAATTAGAGAAGTTAAAGCAAAAACTTGCCGCAGAAGGCCTGTTTGACACCTCACGCAAAAGGCCGCTTCCCCGATTCCCGATGAACATAGGCATAGTGACAAGCATGTCGGGCGCGGTCATCTACGATATGGTAAACACCTTCCGCAAAACAAATAAGATAACAAACATAACCGTAATAAATGTGCCCGTGCAGGGCGAAGGCGCCCCACAGGCTATCTGCGACGGCTTAAGGCTTGCGGATAAGCAGGGCTTCGACGCCGTAATTCTCGCGAGGGGCGGCGGCTCCGTCGAGGACTTGATGCCTTTTAACGACGAGCGCGTAGTGAGAGCGGTATATAATATGAAAACGGTTACGGTATCGGCGGTGGGGCACGAAACCGACTTTTCGCTAACCGACTTTGCCGCCGACGCCAGGGCTATGACACCCACGGCGGCCGCCGAAATGCTAAGTTTTGACACAGATGAAATCGCAGAGCAAATTATATCCACGATTAAATACGCCGCCAAAACGCTCACGGCAAGAACGGACGCATTGTATAATAAAGTCTTAAGCAGTACCAAAGAGGTGAATTATATCTGCAAGGCTAAGTTAGACAGCTACACCCAAAGGATAAACAAGGCGGTAACCAAAGCCGAACTTCTTACCGAAGCAAAACTTTCGGCAAGCGAACGCAAAACCGAAAACCTTTTGTCCAAGCTCTCCGCCCTCAACCCCGCTAATATCCTGGGCAAAGGCTACTTCAGGGCGATGAGCGGCAATAGACAAATTAATAAAATAGCCGAATTCAAGGCGGGAGACGCCTTCAGGCTGTACGGCGCCGACGGCACTCTGGACGCCGAAGTAAAATCCGTAAATATCGAAAAGTAAGGAGATATTGCTATGAATATCGAAAACGAAATCCAAAAGCTGGACAAGCTTGTGGCAAAGCTCGAGAGCGAAACCCTCTCGATAGACGCCAGCCTTGCCGCTTTCAACGAGGCAATCGAAGCGGCAAAAACCTGCCTTGAAGGCATAAGGGTAGCCAAGGGCAAGCTGGAACTCCTTAAAAACGAAGCCGAAAGAATAGAATTAAACCTCGAAAATGAAAGGCCTCTCTGATTACAAAAGCATAATCGAGGGCGAGCTTAAATCCCGCCTGAACTCCATTAAGGATAAAACCGAAGAGAAGCTCTTTTCGGCTATGGAATATGCCCTTATGGGCGGCGGCAAGAGGGTAAGGCCCACCCTTATGCTTCTAAGCGCCGAAACAATCGGGATGCCGCACGGGCGTGTTTTGCCGCTCGCGGCCGCTTTAGAGTGCATTCACACATATTCCCTTATCCACGACGATCTGCCCTGCATGGACAACGACGATTACAGAAGGGGCGCGCCCACCGTCCACAAGGCGTACAGCGAGGCTACGGCAGTGCTCGCCGGCGACGGGTTATTGAATTTTGCCTTTGAAATTATGTTAAGTGCCTGCCTGAATGACCCCGCACTTTTAAGCGCCGCAAAACAAATTGCCGAAGCCGCGGGAGCCACGGGCATGGCAGGGGGGCAGGCTATGGATATATCAAAAACCCAATACACCGAATCCGAAATGCTTAATATGTATTCGCTTAAGACGGGGGCTCTCATCAAAGCAGCAATCTGCGCGCCGTATATAGCGGCGGCGTCGCCCAACCTCGGCAAAATGACAAAGCTTGCCGGGCGGATAGGTCTTGTTTTCCAGCTTGTGGACGATATTTTAGACTATAAAGCAGGGCAGGACAAGGATAAGCTAACCTTTGTTACCCTCTTCGGGGAAGAAAAAGCCGGCGCAATGGTTTGCGAGGCTAACCGCGAAATAAAAGCCCTCTCCGAAGAGATGGGCATAGTTGACACCCGCTTTTACGAATATGCCGAGGCGCTTTCTCATAGACTAACATAAGGCAGGCTTACAGACATTCGGGCTGTTTTTGCGGTGTTTTTGTATAATTACTGGTAAAACCCGCATACCCCTTCGCCCGCTTGCGTATCAGGCCGGCATGTGATATAATAGTTGACACGATTGGTGGTACAGTATTCTAGTCGGATACGATACAATCGAGGACGGAGTTAAAATACCGTCAAGAGCATATCGATGAAGTTTCTTGTGTTGGCTTGGGTTGCCCAAACCCGGGCTGATGCTGGGAGTTAAGGTAAATGGGCGGTCGGCAATGGCATGCCGAACCCGACCCACTTACCGTGGAGACCCTCTCCGGTGGGCAGCAGATGTCTACTGATTGGGATTAAACCTGCATCGCGGTAAACAAAGCTGTGTGCAGAGTAGCTTGCCTTGAGTGGCGGGCGTGGATAGGTTATCAGGCTTAGGCCGCCGGCGCAGGCGCGCCAAGCCCTTTGCCCTTGAAACCCTTAGCTGCAAAAGAGGATAGGTTGTATCCATTCCGTCAAAGAAAATTTCTAGACTGTCAGGATTGAGGATTATAGTGTGCACTAAGTGGCGATTCGGTTATACCGCGAGCAATCCGGTATAGCGGGGTTTAAAAGGAAACTGCTTGGGCGGCGACGACAAGTACCCCGCTGGGAAATCCTACCGAACCTGAAGGCGCAAGGTTTACTCAATCTCTACCACCAATCTTTTTTATATAAAAGAGGTTATGTGTGAAAATCAAAAAGGACCGTGAGGCTGTTGCCTCAAATGAAGACGGCGAACGCGGCACAGCGGGAGAAGCAAGAAAGCCAAAGGCCGCAAGAAATATAAACAAAGTAACCGTCTGGACGATTTCAATAACCATAACAACATTTTTTCTTTCGGCGCTATTTACCGTAATTACCGAAATAACTACATCTACGGCGCATGTCGCGGCGGCGTTTATGCTGCTTATACTGCTTATCGCCATCAATATTGTATTGGACGCGATAGGGGTTGCCGCGACCTCCTGCGAGCTCGCGCCCCTTCTTTCGATGGCGTCCCGCAAGGTTAAAGGCAGCAGGATGGCAATAAAGCTGGTTAAAAACGCCGAGAAGGTTAGCAACATCTGCTGCGATGTAATAGGCGACATCTGCGGCATAGTAAGCGGCTCCTGCACCCTGTCGATAGTCATAAGCCTTACCGTAAACGCCCCGGGTTCGTTATCGTTTTGGGTGTCGGTGCTTCTCTCAAGCGTGGTTGCCGCGCTCACGGTTGGCGGCAAGGCGATATTCAAATCTTTGGCGATTAAGCACTCCAAAGAAATCATCCTTATGGTTTCAAGGATGCTTTCGGTGTTCGAGAGAAAGCAAAAATGAGGCTTGATTTATATTTATACATAAGCGGATTGGCCAGGTCGAGGACGCACGCCCAAAACCTTATTAAGCTGGGAAGAGTACTCGTAAACGGCGCCCCCGCGAATAAAGCATCTACTGAAATAACCCCCGAAACCCTTGTTGAGGTATCCCAAACCGACGATTTCGCATCTTTGGGCGGTATTAAACTTGTTAAAGCTTTAGAAGATTTCGGCATAAACCCGGCGGGCAAAACCGTTATAGATATAGGCGCCTCAAACGGCGGCTTTACCGATGTAATGCTCAAAAGGGGCGCGGCAAAGGTATACGCCGTGGATGTCGGCGAGTGCGCCCTTCCGCCCGAACTCGCGACCGACGGCAGGGTTGTCGTAAAGGATAAGCTGAATGCCCGTTACCTCTCTTTCGAGGACATAGGGATAAAGGCGGATATCATAGTTGTCGATGTTTCTTTTATATCTTTGAAACTCGTTATTCCCGCCCTTACTCAATTTCTTAAGCACGACTCTTCCCTTGTGGCGCTAATCAAGCCTCAATTCGAAGTAGGCAAAAAATTCCTCACAAAATCGGGTATTGCCAACAAATCCGCCGCCGAAAAGGCTGTTAAGGAGATCTCGGACTTTTGCATATCCTTAGGCTTAAGGGTTAGCGGCATTACTACCGCCCCCAAGCCTTTTGCCGACAAGAATCAGGAATATTTTATTCATTGTTTCGGCGCATAAGTACCCCGTGAATATATTGGTCATAAAGCTATTGTCTTTATGCAATTTTTTATGTATAATATACATAATCAAGAGCGGAGGCGATAAAGCCGCCGCATTAATATAAAGAAGGTAATTTATGCGAATCGGTATTTTCTCAAATCTGGAGAGAGACACAGACGGGACGGCGGCGAAGACGCTTTCTTCCGTGCTAAAGGGGAGGGGTCACGAAGTTTATGTTTGGGACCAGCTTGCCTGCCTCAATATAGACGCTCCCGCCCTTAACAAAAACGATCTGGCAAAGGCCGCCGAGGCGATAGTCGTTTTGGGCGGCGACGGCACGGTTTTGCGCATAGCAAAAGAATGCGCTTTATACCGTACGCTTATTATCGCCATTAACTTCGGAAGGCTGGGCTTTTTGTCCGAAGTCGAAACTTTAGACGAGCTGGACACCGTGTTCGAGCAGATAGAGAAGGGGGATTTCTATACCGAATCCCGCGGCATTCTCGATGTAAGCTTCGGCGGAAAAACATATAAAGCCCTCAACGAGGTCGCGCTCGCGAGGGGCAGAAGCACCAAGGTTATCAGGTTTGCCATAAAGGTAAACGGCAGCACGCTTAACAGCTACAGCGCCGACGGCGTTATAGTATGCACGCCCACGGGCTCGACTGCGTATTCGCTTTCGGCGGGCGGGCCTGTTGTCGCGCCCGAGGTTAACGCCATGATAATCACCCCCGTGTGCCCGCACTCCCTCAATTCCAGGTCGTATATCATTTCGGACGACAGCGAGGTTACAATCGAGCTTACCAAATCCGACGGCGAAACTAACCTTAATATCGACGGCGACGACCTTCTCACTTTAAGTGAGGGCGACATCGTAAAGGTAAAGCGTTCGGAGCTAAGCGCGCAGTTTATAAGGCTAAAAAAATACAATTACTACAGAAAACTACTTGCAAAAATGAGTACGCTCGGTTAGCGGAGGGATTATGTCTAGAGAACAAAGGCAAAACAAGATACTTGAAGTCATCGCTCTTAAGGATATCGAAACACAGCAAGAACTTCTGGAAGCCCTGCAGGACGCAGGCTACAATGTCACGCAGGCGACCATTTCCCGCGACATAAAAGAGCTTGGCCTTATTAAAGAGGCGGGCGGAAAGGGCGGGCGCCCCCGCTATGTAAAGCCGCTTTATCCCAAGCTGATGAAGCTAAAAAACATCTTCCACCAGTCGGTCACGCACATAGACTATGTAAACAACCTTATAGTCATAAAGACCATATCTGGCGGCGCCAACGCCGCGTCGGCTTTGGTGGACGAAATTTCCATTCCCGACATCGTCGGGACAATAGCCGGCGACGACACCTTCCTGGTGATCTGCCGCGACGACAAGAGGGTACCCGAAATAATAGAGCAATTCCGCTCCTTAATGGACTAAAGATATGCTAATCTCTCTCCACATAAAAAATATCGCTCTTATAAGCGAACTTAGCCTCGAGTTCAGCAAAGGGCTCAACATCCTTTCCGGCGAAACGGGCGCTGGCAAGTCTATCATTATAGACAGCCTGAATTTTGTGCTCGGCGACAGGGCGGATAAGGGGCTTATACGCTTCGGCGAAACAACGGCGAGCGTCCAGGCTGTTTTCGATTGCCCCAAAAACGAGGAAATAAGCGAAATCCTCTCACAAAACGGCATCGAAGAGGACGATTTTCTTATCGTCCGCCGCACGATGAGCGAAAACGGGCGCAGCGAGTGCCGCATAAACGGGGCGCTTATTAATTTATCCGTATTAAAAAAGGTTGTGTCGCTTCTCGTAGACATCCATTCGCAGCACGAAAACCAGGCGATACTTAACGAAAGCAACCACATAAAAATTCTCGACAAATATTCCAAAAAACTCTCCAAGATAAAAGAGCAGTATCTTGCGGCATACGGCGAATACAAGCGTGCGACGCAGGAATTAAGGGCTTTGTCCTCAAAGGAAGAGCGCGCCCGCAAAATGGATATTCTGGAATTCCAGATTGCCGAAATACAAAAGGCAAACATTGCGGAGGGCGAGGAGGAGGCGCTTATCAAAGAACGCTCTAAGTGTTACAACGCCCAGAAGCTGATAAACGGCTTAGGCTCGGCGATTACGCTTCTGGAGGGCGACAGCGGCTTCGGCGCCGCCCCTTCGGTAAAGAGCGCAATAAAGGAGCTTAATACGCTGTCGCAATACGACGAAAGCTACGAAAAACTCGCCGAAAGGCTGGAAAGCACAAAAATCGAGCTTGAGGATATCATTTACAGCCTAAAGGACGAGCTTGAAAACAGCAGTTTCGACACCACAAAGCTCGAAAGCATCGAAAAACGCATAGACGAAATCCGCTCTATAAAGAGAAAGTACGGTGCCACGGTAGAGGAAATCGAAAACTTTAAGGCAAAAGCCGAAGAAGAGCTTTTTGACTTGCAAAACTCCGCCCAAAAAGAAGAAGAGCTTGCCGCAACCGCCGAATTTGAGCTTAATAAAGCAGTAAAATTCGCCAAAGAGATGCATGATATTAGAGCGGAGGATGCCATCGGCTTCGAAAAAGCTATAGAGTCCAACCTCGCCGACCTCGGGATGCAAGGCAGCGTTTTCAAGGTAGAAATTACATATCCCGAAGGCGATATCCCCGGGTATCTCACCGAAAACGGTGCGGACGATGTAAAATTCCTTATAAGCCCCAACAAAGGCGAGCCGCTTAAGCCCCTCGCGAAAATAGCGAGCGGCGGCGAAACAAGCAGGCTTATGCTGGGGCTCAAAAATATCACCGCCGAACTTGAGGGCATCGACACCCTTGTGTTCGACGAAATCGACACGGGCATAAGCGGAAGGATAGCCAAGGTTGTGGCCTGCAAGCTGTACAATATAGCAAAGACAAGGCAGGTTCTCGCCGTTACACACCTTCCTCAGCTTGCCGCGATGGCAGACACCCATTACCTCATATCCAAGCGGGTAGAGGGAGAGAAAACATTAACCTTTGTCGAGCTGCTAAGCCCGCAGTCGTCCATCACCGAGATTATGAGGCTGGCGGGTTCTTTGGAAAGCAGCGAGAGCGGGCAGGAAAACGCCAGAGAACTTAAAGAATGGGCCAATAACTACAAAAAATCGCTCGAATAACCGTCGAGTATTCTATATTTTAACTTAATTTATAATACTCTCCAAAAGCTGTCAATCGGGAAGTTTATATTTTGGTGCCTTCTATCGAAAACTATACTTTGAAGGCGGTTCGAATGAGAAAAACATCAAAAGCGTTATTATCGACATTTCTTATTATTTTAGTTTTCTGTTTATCTTTTATATTTTTCGAATTTAGCTGGGGCGCGTATGCCGCGGCACCCAATTCTGTGTATCTCGGGGGCACTCCCATCGGGGTTGTGGCGTCCGGCGACAAACTTATTGTAGCCGACACAAGGGCGGTTATAACGCGAGAGGGGGCGCGCAAGCCCGAAGGTGTCGAGCAGCTCTTACCCGGTGATTTAATCGTAAGCGTTAACGGTATAGATGTAAGTACCGTTCAGGATTTGGCGCAGATTGTTAACGGTTGTAAGGACGAATCCGTAAAACTAGTAGTCGAGCGGGACGGAAACCGTATTGAGATAAGCGTAAAACCCTTGCTGGATATGCTGGAAAACAAGAAAAAGCTTGGCATTATCGTCAAAAACGAGATTGCGGGCATAGGAACACTGACTTATGTGCGCCCCGACAATAAAAGGTTCGGGGGCCTGGGGCATCAGATTATCGACGAATACTCGAAGGATAAAGCTTTTTATAATAGAGGCAGGCTCTATTGCGCCGACATAATGGGCGTTGTAAAAGGCGAAGCAGGCAAGGCCGGAGAATTAAGAGGGGTTTTCCGAAGGGGCGAGGCCCAGAGCGGAAGCGTAGACAAAAACATTTTTTCGGGCGTTTTCGGCGACGCCGAGCCCATTTTGTACGACAAACGCCCGCTTATAGAGCTTGGCAACAGGAACATGGTAAAACAGGGCAAAGGGTATATTTACACTACTTTAGAAGGCGGCGTGCCTTGCCGTTATGAGATAGAGATTGTAAAGGTAATAAAGCAAAACTCCCCCTCGGACAAAAGTATGGTCATTCATATAACCGACAAAGCATTGCTTAACAGGGCGGGCGGTATCTGCCAGGGCATGAGCGGCTCGCCCATCATTCAAAACGGCAAGCTTATAGGCGCGGTAACCCATGTATTCATCAATGACCCCACGAGAGGCTACGGTATTTATATAGACTGGATGATAGACAACTAAAGAAAAACGGTTTAGTTATCGGCAAACAGAATAAGAATCGCCTTGCGGCATAAAATTTATTGTGCTAAGGCGATTCTTATCTTTTGTCTGGTGCAGGATTTACGCTTTTCTGTGTACTCTCAAAAAGTATTACAGGGTAAACAAGCTGCACTTCATAATATGCTTATCCTGCGCGGTATGCGGGCTGCTTATCGCCTTGTCCGGCGTGTATTCCGAAAAAATCGAAAGCTCAAACTTTATCGTCATTGTCATAAACGGCACAAGGTCGCCGCTTCCCGTCATTTTCAATATCCTGCTTTACACCTCGATTGCATATTTCGTTGCGCTGGTTGCGTCAATTCACTATGTCCTGTTTATCGTTTCCTACGGCGGGATAATTGTGGGCAGTATGTGTATATTCCGCGCCGCGTTTATTTCAATAGCGGCAGATGGGTTTTTGGGCGTAATTTACCTTGTTTTCTTTATCCTGCCCGTGGCGGTTTTCAATCTGATATCCGTTACGATACTTCTATGCAAAATTTACGATTACCGAAACTACTCGTATAACAGAAAACACATTCTCGGCGTCGCCTCGCTTCCGAAGCGGCTTATTAACGATATTCTGGCGTACTACGCCGCCGCTTTGCTGTTTACCTACGCTTTCTGGCTCGTTATTTATTTAATCACCCTTCTTGCGGCGTAAGACGGGCAAAACAGTATAATTTCTTGCCGTTTTCAGATGATATATGCAGGAGTGCATATATGAAAAAAGCTTTACTTGTCATTTTTGTTGTCGTGTTCGTGGCTTCGGCGCTATTGTTAAGCGGCGGCGCGGCTTTCGCCGATAATAAGCCCGAAACCCTTCCGCAGATAGGCGTGACATCGGCAAAGAGCGCCTATATGGTAGACTTCGGCACGGGCACGGTGTTATACGAGCGTGACCCCGACAGAAAAATGCCCATAGCAAGTATGGTAAAGATAATGACCCTGCTTCTGGCTTTTGAAAACATAGAGTCGGGAGGACTTTCGATGGGGCAAAAGATTACCGTAAGCGAATCGGCGTCGGGAATGGGCGGCTCGCAGATGTTTCTCGATACGGGGCTGGAGTACACTGTATCCGACCTCATTAAAGGTATAGTAATTTGCAGCGCCAACGACGCGTCGGTCGCGATGGCGGAAACTATAGCGGGCAGCGAGGACGAATTTGTCCGCCTTATGAACGAAAAGGCCGCCGCCCTCGGCATGAAAAATACCTGCTTTGTAAACTGCACGGGGCTTCCCGCGCCGGGGCAGTACAGCACGGCAAGGGATGTCACAATAATGATGAGAAGGCTTCTCGAATTTAAGGATTATTACAAATTTTCCTCGATTTATATGGAAAACTACACCCACCCCGACGGCAGGATAACCGAGCTTGTAAATACCAACAAGCTGGTACGCTTCTACAAGGGCTGCGACAGCGGAAAGACGGGCTTTACCAACGAGGCAATGTTCTGCCTCTCGGCGTCGGCTATGCGCAACGGCACAAGGGTTGTTGCGACCGTGATAGGGGCTCCCGACAGCAAGACCCGCTTTGCCGAGGTAAGCTCGTTGTTCAATTACGCCTTCGCCAACTACTCGCAGGAGCTGCTGGTAAAGAAGGATCAGCCTATCTCTAACGAAATAGAGGTGCGTAAAGGAAAAACCGACCGCATTTCGGTAGCCGCCGACAGGGATATATATGTTCTTCGCAAGAGGGGGGACGGAATTAAGTACGATGCAAGATTCGAGGTGTCCGAAAAGCTCAACGCCCCCGTTAAAAAAGGCGATATCGTGGGCAAAATAACCGTAATTTCGTCCGAAGGTAAAGAGGTCGGCACGGCTAATATTGTGGCGCTGAACGACATCGGCGCGGCCAATTTCGGAGACTGCCTCATCAAAGTACTCAAGAACTGGTATTGCGGCAAGAAAAAATAAATTTACCGCATAAGGCTAAGCGGGGTTGCCCCAATCGGGCAATCCCGTTTTTTATTGACAGAACGCCGCCGCGACAGTATAATATATCAAGTTAAAGAAAAAATATATACAATCGGCAAAAGGTTTTATTTTGCATTAAACCGCGGCAATCATGGCAGGCTAAATTAAGTTTGGGTGGTTAGCGGGTTTCGGAGAGATATGTTCATATATAGAATTCTCACTTCCAATAGCGGCATTTCCGACAAGTTGGTCGTAACCCTTGCAAGTATTCTGGCTATATTCTTTTCAATTATTATGCACGAGGTGGCCCACGGCTACGCCGCCAAGCTTAACGGCGATTATACCGCTAAAAGCGCGGGCAGGCTGACCCTTAACCCCGTAGTTCATTTCGACCTTTGGGGCGTGCTTATGATGCTTTTAGTCGGCTTCGGCTGGGCAAAGCCGGTGCCCGTTAACCCCGCCAACTTCAGAAACCGCAAGCTGGGCATGATAACCGTGTCGCTTGCGGGCGTTATAACAAACCTTCTTCTAGCGGGCTTGTCGCTGCTTCTGTTGTATTTGTTTGCCCCGCTTTTTGTGATTCCCGTAACCAATGCCGCCGCCGCGGTTTTCCGCACGCTGGGGCTGCATTTCCTGCTCCAGATGGCGTCCTTAAACTTTATGCTGGCGTTTTTCAACCTTATGCCCATATATCCCCTGGACGGGTACAACCTCGTAAACACCTTTTTGCCTTACGGCAACCCGTACCAAAGGTTTATGGTGCGCTACGGCTTTTTTGTCCTCATTGGGCTTATAGTTCTCTCACAGATAGGCCGCGCGTTCAACGCACCGTACCTGGATATATTCGGGATGTTCTACGATTTGGCATATAAACTTATCCAACGGGTCCTGGCCGCCGGGCTGGGCGTGAAATAGGTGTGTTATGAGCTTTGGCACAGAAGAGTCCTTTGATGTAACGGTAGATTTGTTTGAGGACCCGGTCCCCATCGAAGTCCTTTTAGAGATGTGCAAAAAGGGCAAGGTGGACATCAGGGATATTTTCGTGTCCGACATCACCGAGCAGTACATAAAGTATGTCGCCGAGCTCGAGAGCAAAAACTACGACAATATAAGCAGCTTTATTCTGCTTGCCTCGACGCTTCTAGAGCTAAAGTCCAATTCCCTGCTTCCCAAGCCCGAGGAGATAGCCGAGGACACATTGTCCGAACAGGAAAGGTTTTTCCTCAAAATGGAGGAATACAAGCTTTACATGGAGCAAAGCGAAAAGCTTCGCGAGCGCGAAATCCTCAACAGGTTCTACCGCGACCCCGTTTTCGCCGAGGACGATTACAAGGTCGTTATAAAGAATTTCGACCTCAACAAGCTGATTGCCGCTTTCTCGTCGCTGTTAGAGAAGCGCGAGTTTGAGGAAACCCAGGAAGAGCCTAAGAAGATAGAAAAAGAAAGGTTCACCGTTGCTGAAAAGATTGTCGACCTAATAGAGTACATAAGGGCGTACAAGGTAGTAAACTTCTTTTCGCTGTTCGAGCCCGACTACACCAAATTAGAAATAATTAACACATTTCTGGCGCTTCTCGAGATACTTAAGCGCCAGATAGCCGCCGCCGAGCAAAGCGGGTTCTGCTCGGATATCACAATACGATACACACCGCTTACCGACAATTTCGACACCAACGCCGAGGAGGAGCTGCTTTCGGATGCTAACGGATATAATTGAAGCCTTGATTTTTGCCAGCGGAAGGGGGATTTCCTCCCGTGAGCTTTACGAGGGCCTTAAAGATAAATACACAATGATAGAAATCGAGAAGGCCATTCGCGAATTAAAGGAATCGTACAGCGGCCCGCGGGGCATAATACTTATAGAGTTCAACGACACCTACCAGTTCCAGACAAACCCCGAGTACGGCGAGCTGCTTGCCGACCTCCTGCAAAAGACAAAGGAAAGGGAGCTTTCCAAAACCCTTTTGCAGGTTCTCGCGATAATAGCGTATAAGAGCCCGATAACCAAGCAGGAGATAGAAGAACTCAGGGGTGTAAACTCGGATTATGTCGTGCAGATGCTGCTTAAATTGAATCTTATAGAGCCCGTGGGCAGAAAGGAAACGCTGGGGCAGCCCATACTGTACGCCACAACCGAAGAGTTCCTCAAAAAGTTCGGGCTTACCTCGCTTGCAGAGCTTCCCGACTACGAGGATCTCCTGCAAAGGATAAAGAACAACTTCGACAAGTACTACGAAAAGAGCGAAGATCTTTACAGGCACCGCTCGATATCCGAAAACGGCGATTCCGACGCCGCCGCAGTCGAGGCTGCCGCCGCTGTGCTCGATTCCGACGCCGGGGACGATGACGAACTACCGGACTTTCTGCTCGGAGAGGATGTTGTGGAAGTAGAGTAGGGCGTAACAGTTGACATATAATGGCAAAAAGTTTATGATTGTATAAGAAAATTTTTATATCGGAGAAATAGATTATGGCATTTACTTCAAAAGATGTTCAGGAACTAAGAGCCCGTACAGGCGTGGGCATGATGGATTGCAAGAGGGCGCTCGAAGCGACCGACGGCGATATCGAAAAGGCCATCGAATACCTGCGCGAGAAGGGAATGGCGTCCGCGGCTAAAAAAGCGGGCAGGATCGCTTCCCAAGGCATAGTAGACAGCTACATCCACATGGGCGGCAAGATCGGCGTATTGCTCGAGGTCAACTGCGAAACCGACTTCGTCGCGAGAAGCGACTCTTTCAAAGAGTTCGTGCACGATGTCGCTCTGCAGATAGCGGCCGCCAATCCCCAGTATATATCCAAAGAGGATGTCCCCGCCGATGTCATCGAGAAGGAAAGGGAAATCTGCCGCGCCCAGGCTCTCAACGAGCCCAAGCCGAAGCCTGCTGCCATCATCGAGAAAATGGTAGACGGCAGAATACAAAAGTTCTATAAGGAAGTCTGCCTGCTCGAGCAGGATTTCGTAAAGGATACCGCCAAGACCATAAGCACCTACCTCAACGAAATGGTAGCCAGCATAGGCGAGAAAATCTCCATCAGAAGGTTTGTTCGCTACGAGATGGGCGAAGGGTTAGAAAAGAAGGTGGACAATTTCGCCGAAGAGATAAACGCGCAGGTTGCCAAGATGATGGCAAACAACTAACAATTAAAAGAGGCTCTCAAAAGCCTCTTTTTTTCGGAGGAAAGATGGATTTCAAATATAAAAGAGTGCTAATCAAGTTGTCCGGCGAGGCCTTAGCGGGCGAAAGCGGCTTTGGAATCAATCAGGAAGTGGTAGATAACATCGTAAGGCAGATAGGCAAAGCCAACAAAAACGGCGTCCAGATAGGCGTCGTAATAGGCGGCGGCAACTTCTGGCGCGGGCGCCAGGGCACAAACATGGACCGCACTACAGCCGACCATATGGGAATGCTGGCAACCGTCATAAATGCCCTTGCCTTGCAGGACGCCCTCGAAAGGCACGGCATCCAGACAAGGGTGCAGACAGCCCTTCCGATAACCAGCGTAGCCGAGCCTTACATCATCCGCAAGGCTATAAGGCACCTCGAAAAGGGCAGGGTAGTTATTATGGCGTGCGGCACGGGAAACCCGTACTTCACAACCGATACGGCGGCGGCGCTTCGGGCGGCCGAAATTCACGCAGAAGTCATACTGCTTGCCAAGAATGTAGACGGTATTTATGATTCCGACCCAAAGAAAAACCCCGGCGCCGTAAAGTACAGCCAGATAAACCACCTCGACTTTATAAAGCAGGGCCTCTCGGCTATGGACACCACAGCAGTCAGCCTTTGTATGGACAACCGCATACCGATTATCGCCTTCGGCCTCTCGCAGGAGAACAGCATTATTAGGGCGATTTCGGGCGAGGAGTTCGGTACAATAATCAACTAATATTTATATTTATGTTTAGTGCAAACGGGCGTTCTGTGGTATTACCACAGGGCGCTTTTTATTGCCTGATTTATGTTCTGTGGTATTACCACAGGACATACTCAGGATAAATATATTCACGCAAATTCACCTTAACGGCGCAAATTCTGTTGCAATACTTATTTTCGCGGTGTATAATAATTATAAGATTCTTTGAGGCGGAGTGAAAGTCTCCACCGGCGGTAAAAGTCCGCTAACGCGCGAAAGCGCGCCGAATAGGTGAAATTCCTATACCGACAGTTATAGTCTGGATGAGAAAAGAATGGGTAAATCTACCTATATTTTCTAAAGTGCCTTAGAGATTCTAAAGCATTTTTTTTTGCCCATAAATAAGAAAGTGGGCAGAAAAGGGGGTTTAGAATGTCTGATTACAGGCTCAAGCGTTTGGCGGCAACCGGTATTTTCGCGGCGATTTCGATTGTTATTTTATTCGCCATTCCCAAATTCCCGCTGTTTTTGCCTTTCTTAGAGTACGATTTCGCCGATGTGCCCATAATTTTGCTTACAATCCTTTACGGGCCCGTCCACGGGTTAATTGTTACCGCCATTGTATGCATTATTCAGGGCTTTACGCTGTCGGCGGGCTCGGGCGTTATGGGCGTTTTGATGCACTTTATCGCTACGGGCACATATGTTGCTGCCTTCGGGCTGCTTACAAGAAAGCTTAAAAGCCCGGGCGGGTATATTTTCAGCGCTTTTATAGGAGTTCTCGCCTGGACGGCCATAATGATACCTTTTAATATCCTCATTACGCCCTTGTTTATGAAGGTGCCCCGCGAGGCAATCTACGGCATTTTGCTTCCGTCTATAATACCCTTTAACCTCGTAAAATCGGCGGGCAACTCGGCTATCGCGCTCATCCTCTTCTTTACTCTCGACAGGGTAACCAAGAGAGCTTTAACCCGCGAGCGTGACAAATTCCTTAAGCCCAAAGCCGACAAAAAACAGGATTGAAATTTATTTGGTTATTTATGTAAATTAAGGCGGCAAGTATGCCCGCTACTTCTTGAAATTTTTACTTAGTTATGATATAGTTAACCTATATTTATAAGAGAGGTAGATTATGGCATACGATATCATGGAAGTGGAACTTGTATTTGAGGAGCTTAACACCAGAAGCGAGAAAAGCATCACCGCTATGAAAAACGAGCTTGCCGCTATGAAAGCCGGCAGGGCCAATGTTCGCATTTTGGACAAGATCCTTGTAGATTATTACGGTACGCCAACTCCCATCAATCAGATGGCTAACATCACCGTTCCCGAAGCGAGAGTGCTTGCTATTTCGGTTTGGGACGCCTCCGCTATCAAAAATGTCGAAAAGGCTATCCTCGCGTCCAATATAGGCATTACGCCCATAAACGACGGCAAGCTCATCCGCCTTATATTCCCCGAACTCACAGAGGAGCGCCGCCGCCAGCTTGTTAAGGAAGTAAAGACGCTTGGCGAAAATACCAAGGTAGCTATCCGCAACATCAGAAGGGACGCCATCGAGGATTTAAGGAGCCTTAAGAAAAACAGCATAATAACAGAGGACGACCTCGACAAGTTCGAAAAGGATGTCGAGAAGGCCGTTAACGGCTTTATTGCCGAAATCGACAAGATGATGGCGGACAAAGAAAAGGAAATAATGAGCGTATAATGCGTCATCTGGCAATAATTATAGACGGCAACGGAAGGTGGGCCGTAAGCCGCGGGCTGGAGCGCCTAAGCGGGCATGCCGAAGGCGCGAGAGCCGTCGCGAGGGCGATAGAGGCGGCGGACGAGATGCGGCTAGAGTGCATAAGCTTTTATGCCTTTTCGACCGAAAACTTCAAGCGCGGCCCGCAGGAAACCTTGGGCATTTTCGCTATTTTAGCGGGCTTTCTCGAGGAAACCCTTCTGCCCCTCGTAAAAGAGCGCAATTTAAGGTTACGCTTTATAGGCGACCTCGAACGGTTAACGCCGGAGCTTCTTACCTCTATATCCAGGGTTAATGTCGCGGGGCTAAACAACAGGGGTATGACCGTAGTAATAGCCGTGGGCTACGGCGGAAGGGACGAAATAGCGAAGGCTTTCAACCTCCTCATGGAGCAAAAGCTTCTCAATTCGGACTTCTCTCATATAACCTTCGACGATATTGCGAGATACCTCTATACAGCAAACCTGCCCGACCCCGATGTCGTCTGGAGATTCGGCGGGCACAGAAGATTATCTAACTTCCTCCCCCTGCAAACAGTCTATTCCGAGCTTTTCTTCACACAAAAGCTGTGGCCGGACTTTCAGAAGGAGGACTTATACAAACTCTGCGCCGAATATAAGACCATAAAGCGCAATTTCGGAGATATACCAAAATGAAAAGGACTCTCACGGGGCTTTCGCTGTTTACCATATTGTTCGGCTTCATATTGCTTACGGGCGTAGAAGCAAAGGGCATAAAAATAGGGCAGTTCGTCTTTGACGCCATTGTTTTATTTTTCGCCGCGGCATCGTCCTACGAGATTTACAAGGTTTTTAAGTCGAAAGAATATAACCCCACCTTTATTCCCGTCATTGTATTTTTGGCGGCGGTGTATCCCTTAATTTACTTTTTCGGCTTTACCGGGTACGCCGCGGCGGCGGGCTCCGCGCTGTTTTCAGCGTTCGGCTTCTTTATTTTCGACGGCAGGATAAAGATTCACGACTTCCTCTGCACCCTGCTTATGCTTATTTATCCTGTGTTTGCGCTTTCGCTCTCCTTCTGGCTTACCGTAAATTTCGGCATGATACCATTGCTTATCGCCGTGGGCGCCGCCATGTGCTCGGACACAATGGCGTTTTATATGGGCTCGCTTATAAAGGGGCCCAAGATTTTCCCCAAAATCAGCCCCAAAAAGACATACAGCGGCAGCGCCTTCGGCATAGTGGGCGGCATACTGGGCTCGATACTTGTTTATCTGCTGTTCGAGCTTGCGAATCTGCCCCTGAATGACGCCTTCCGCGTTACCGAGCAAATAAAATATCCCATCCTCTTTTATATCCTTATGGGCGCGGCGATAGGCGTAATCTCCGAGATAGGCGACCTTGCCGCGAGCAGGCTCAAACGAGAGCTTCAGATAAAGGATTTCAGCAAGGCTTTCGGCTCTCACGGCGGCATTATGGACAGGCTGGACAGCATATTGTTTGCCGTTGTATTTATGGCGATAGTCATGGCTTTTGTCGGCTGACATGAATAATGATCCTGTAAAGAAAATCGGAATACTGGGCTCAAGCGGCTCGATAGGGCGGCAAACCCTTGATGTAATCCGAAAGCATAAGGATATGTTTTCGGTCGAGCTTCTTGCGTGCAAAGGTAATGCTTCGCTTTTAGCCGAACAAATTGCCGAATTCAAGCCTAAAACCGCAGTTTGCGCCCGTCCCGTTCATTATTCGGGCGAAACAAATATTTATAACGACCTTTCCGCCCTCGCCGACCCCTCATTGTACGAGGGTTGCGATATAGTGATAAACGGCATAGGCGGCATGGACGGGCTTATTCCCACCCTTGCAATATTGGATAGCCCCGCGGAGCTTGCCACCGCCAACAAAGAAAGCATTGTTTCGGCGGGCAAATTAATAACGCAAACCGCCAAAAAACGGGGCAAAAATATAATCCCCGTAGACAGCGAACATTCGGCGGTATATCAATGCCTCGAGGAAAAGGATAATATTTTAAGGCTGATACTTACCGCCTCGGGAGGGGCTTTCAGGGACTATCCCAAAGAGCGCCTTGCTGCCGCTAAAGCAAAGGATGCCCTCAACCACCCCACATGGATAATGGGCGACAAGGTAACGATAGACTCGGCGACGCTGTTCAACAAGTGTATGGAAATAATAGAAGCGAAAAACCTCTTCGGGATAAACGATGTAGGAGTTGTTATACACAGGCAAAGCATTGTCCACGCCCTTGTCGAGTTCAAAGACGGCTCGCTTAAAGCAAGCCTTTCGCACCCAGATATGCGCCTGCCTATTCAATACGCTTTAACGGGCGGTAAAAGGCTAAGTAGCGGCATAAATACGCTTGATTTTGCAAAACTCGGCGCCCTTACATTCGAGGAGCCCGACCTCGATAGATTCCCCTGCCTTGGCATTGCGGAAAAAATTAGTTCGGACTATAAGGGCTGCGTCGCTTGCGCCGCCGATGAGATTCTGGTAAAGTTGTATATGAAGGATATGATAGGCTTCTATGATATCCCCGAACTAATCGAAAAGGCGCTTTTGCGCTTCGGAGACGGCGAAATTACCTCGGCCGGGCAAGCCCTCGGTATCAATAAAGAAGTAAAAGAATATACTTTAGAGTGTTCACGAAAAACAGGGAGGTAACCTTGTACATGATATCTGCCACCTTTGCGGGCGTCATGACCACAATCGGATATGTACTGATAGCCATACTTGCGCTGATGTTTATGGTGGTCATACACGAGCTCGGCCATTATCTGGCGGGCAAGCTGCTAGGGTTTAAAATAAATGAATTCGGCATCGGTTTCGGCCCCGCGATTTTCAAAAAGAGAAACAAGAAAAACGGCGAGCTGTTTTCCATAAGAATTTTGCCTTTGGGTGGGTTCTGCCAGTTTGAGGACGAGGACGAAGCCTCCGACAGCCCGACGGCTTTCAACAATCAGCCCCCGTGGAAGCGCCTTATCGTGCTGTTTTCGGGCGCTTTCTTTAATTTTGTTTCGGGGCTTGTAATCATTACCTTGTTTTTCACCTTCTACGGGCAGCTTCTTCCTTCGGTTGCGGCGGTATACGAAGATTCCGCCAATGTCGCCATCCTTAAGGAAGGCGATGTATTCTTGCGCGTAGGCGGCAAGCAGATGAATGTACTTCTCGCCGACGATGTATCCAACGCTTTCGCGAAAGCCGGCGACGAGGTCAAGGTTGTCGTTCTTCGGGACGGCAAGAGGGTGCCTCTAACCATCAAAAAGGGCGATTATACCTTGGGCACATACGACGAGGAGGGGAATTTCACTCCCGAGCTTGACACAAACGGCAATCCCAAAACAAAATACGGCTTCGGCTTTACAAGCGCGCTGGGGCCGGTAAAGCTGAATTTCTTTACGGCAATCGGCAGGTCGTTTTCGTTTATGTTCTACCTTGTTTATAAGATAATCGTAATTCTCGGCATGCTCATTACCGGCAAGATGGGGCTGGAAAACGCCGGAGGCCCGATAACAACCATTTCGGTTATTTCGCAGGCGTCAAGAAGCGGCTTTGCCATGCTTGCTTATGTCGTTTGCCTGGTATCGGCCAACCTTGCCGTTATGAACCTTCTGCCCATCCCCGCGCTGGACGGCTCACGAATGGTGTTCTGTATAATAGAGTGGATCCGCAAAAAGCCAATAAACAAAAAGGTAGAGGGCATAATTCACGCCGTCGGGTTTATCCTTATACTCGGCTTTGCGATATTCGCGGATATCTTCCAATGGATAAATAGATAGAGGCATATTACGAATGACAAGGGCGGTAAGAGTAGGAAACATAACGATAGGGGGAGGCGCTAAGGTCAGCGTGCAGTCGATGACCAACACCCTCACCACGGATATTTCCTCGACCGTCGCCCAGATAAACCGCCTCTATAACATTGGCGCCGACCTTGTTAGGGTATCCGTGCCCGACGAGGCCTCGGCAGAGGCGTTTTCACAGATTGCAAAAGCCTCGCCTCTTCCTTTAATAGCGGATATTCATTTCGATTATAGGCTCGCCCTTAAGGCGATTGCCGCGGGCGCGGCAAAGATTAGAATTAACCCCTCTAATATGGGTAGCAGCGGCATTTTCGAGATAGTTAAAGCTGCTAAAGACAAGGGTATTCCTATAAGGGTAGGGGTAAACCGTGGTTCGGTTAAAAAAGAAATATCGCCTAAAGAGCTTGCCCTTCTCGCCCTCGATGCCGCTGCGGAGCTCGAGGACAAGGGCTTTTATGATATCGTGCTTGCCGTAAAATCCTCCGATGTGCGGGCAACCATAGAGGCGTACAGGGAGCTTCACGCGAGGTGTGATTACCCCTTACACATAGGGCTTACAGAATCGGGAACGCCCAAATTCGGCGAGCTTAAGTCCGCCGTTGCCATAGGCAGCCTGCTTGCCGACGGCATAGGGGACACAATAAGGGTATCGCTCACTGCGGAACCCGAAGCCGAGATAGAAGCGGGAATACGCATTTTGCGCGCCGTAGGGCTAAGGAAAGACTTTGTAGAGGTAGTAGCCTGCCCCACATGCGCGAGAACGAATATCGATATAGTAGGGATTGCCGAGGAAATAGAGCGAAAAACAAAGCACCTCGATAAAAGGCTTAAAATAGCCGTTATGGGCTGTATTGTGAACGGAATAGGAGAATCCAAGGGCGCCGACTTCGGCGTCTGCGGCGGAAAGAGCCAATCTGCGATATTCAAAAACAAAGAAATAATCGCGACCGTGCCAAACGATAAGATAATAGACGAACTTATGAGGCTGGTGGAGGAATACTGATGGAAGGCGAAAGCTACATATACCATCTTAATACCGAACTTTTGGAAAACGAGCGTATATTCAAGCTGTCCTCCGCGCTGCTTAATAAGGACAATTCGCTTGTAATTACGCTTATAGTAAACGCCAAAGACTACGACAACAAACTTAGCGCCGAGCTTAAGGATAAGGTCAGAACCGTCACAAGAAAGCTCGTACCGGAGTGCTATAACCCCAAAATCTTATTCAAAAAGACGATTTCGGACGAATCTTATATAAACCAGCTTATAAACGACTTTTTTTATAAAGAATCACCGCTTGTGCTTCGCAAGCTGTCGGATTGTTCTATAACCACCGAAACAGGCTACGATACAATAACGGTAAATCTCGATCTCCCGCCGTATCTGTACAGCTTTATGGAGAACAACGGCTACGCCGAAAAGCTTGCGGGCTTCCTTAATTCCGAAATTATGGAAACTGTCGAGGTAGCTCTAACCCTGAACACCAAATCCGACAAGCAGGCCTCGCTTATCAAGCGCAAGCCGCAGGAACATAAAACCTCACTCAAAATTATCGAGGTTTACGACCTAAAAAGCGTGGTAGGGGCTATTAGCCGTATGCCCAAATACATTTCGGAAGCGCTAAAAGCAGAAAGCGAAAACCAAACTGTTTGCGGCAAGGTAAGCCAGTTTTCGCAAAAGGTATCAAAAAACACGGGCAAGCCTTTCTTTACTATGAAGCTGGACGATACTACCGGGCAAATCGAAGCGGTGTTTTTTGCTAAAGACGAGGCAAGCGCCGAAAGCTTCGCCAGAGAAATCTATGACGGCGCGTTGGTCTGCGTAGAGGGCCCTGTAAAATTAAGTACATACACGGGCAGCTTTACCCTGCAAATCCGCAGGATTTCTACCTGCGCCATAAATTACGCTTCAATAAAGCAGGACATCGATTATTACGAGGAAAGCGACGAGTACATGACCATATCGCCCGAGCCTTACATCGACGAAGAGCAGTTGAACCTGTTTGACGACGAGTTGCCTGCCCCGGAAGCGCTTAAGGGCGATTATGTGATATTCGACCTTGAAACCACAGGATTGAACCCAACTACCGACAAAATCATAGAAATAGGCGCGGTAAAAATGCGCGACGGAAGGCTTATAGAAACCTTCTCGACCCTTATAAATCCCGAATGCCACATTCCCGAAGCCGCGTCCGCGACAAACAATATTTTCGATAAGGATGTCGCCGACGCTCCCACATTAGATAAAGTTATAGGAGATTTTTACAAATTTACCCGAAACGCCACACTTGTGGGGCACAACGCCGAGGCATTTGATTACAGCTTTCTGGCTTATTGGGGCAAACAACACCGTTATAACTTCGACAACGCCATATCCGATACCCTCAAAATTGCCAAAGAGAAAGGCGTCAAAGGCAAATTGAATCTCAGCACGCTTTGCGACAAATTCGATATTCCTCTTGATAAGGCGCACCGCGCGCTTTACGACGCTGTAGCCACGGCAAAGCTTTTCAGAAAGCTCATAGTACTATAAATTAAAGCTATTTTCATAATACTTCATATCGATAACTAAGCATATAAAGATATGTTTATGTGTACGAGTGCAAATTTTGCCATTCATAAAACAATATTTGTTTACTAAACTTTATATTTAAGTTATAATGTAGATTATGAACATAGGAACATATTTTATCGAAACTTACGGCTGCCAGATGAATGTTCACGACTCCGAAAAGATAGCGGGAGCGCTTAAAGGTATAGGCCTTTCGCCCGCGGATTCCGCTTCGGAAGCCGATGTCATTGTTTTCAACACTTGCTGCATAAGGGATACCGCCGAAAAGCGCATTTTGGGCAATATCGGCGACCTTAAACATGTCAAAAACGCACGCAAAGACACTGTAATCGCGATAGTCGGGTGCATGACGCAGCAACAAGGCGCCGCCGAGGCGCTAATTGAAAAATTCCCCTTCATAGACATAGTTATGGGCACGGTTAACGCCCCCGAGCTTGCCGTAAAAGTTGCCGAAATACTTAACAATAAGCCAACTAAGCGCAAGAGCCGCATAGAGGTTGCCTTCCGCGACAAGCCCGAAATCAACGAGAACGAGCCGGTTTACCGCACCTCCGGCTGCAACGCATGGGTTAATATTATGTACGGCTGCGACAATTTCTGCTCGTATTGCATCGTTCCGTATGTCAGAGGGCGTGAGAGAAGCCGCGAGCCCCTGGCAATTCTGTCCGAGATAAAAAGCCTTTTAGACGAAGGATATAAAGAGATTACTTTGCTCGGGCAGAATGTAAACAGCTACGGAAACGACAGGGCGGACGGGTACAATTTTGCTTCGCTTTTAAGGGATATAGCTAAGTTTGAGGGCAAATTCCGCCTTCGCTTTATGACATCACATCCCAAGGATTTTTCAGATGAGATTATAGATATCATCGCCTCAACGCCAAATTTCTGCGATAATATCCATCTTCCCGTGCAAGCGGGCAGCAACAATGTGCTTGCCGCGATGAACAGAAAATACACCCGCGAGAGATATCTTGAAATTATAGATAAAATCCGCTCCAGAATGCCCGGCTGCGGCATTACAACCGATATAATGGTGGGCTTCCCCGGCGAAACAGAGGATGACTTCGAGGACACCCTTGACCTTGTGCGCAGGGTGAGGTTTTCAAACGCCTTTACATTTATATATTCGCCGAGGAAGGGCACGGCGGCCGCCAGAATGGAGCAGCTTCCGTACGCCGTAAAAAAAGACCGCATTACCCGCCTTATAGCCCTGCAAAACCAAATAACCAAGGAGCTTAGCGAGGAATATATAGGCGGAACATACGAAATTCTTGTTGAGGACAGCCCCAGGCAAAATCAGCTTTGCGGCAGGACGGAGAGCGGAAGGCTTGTGACCTTCGACGGGCCCGCCGATATGGTAGGGCAATTTGTAAATGTAAAAGTAACAAAGGCAAAGGCATCCGCGCTTAAAGGAGAGATAGTAGATGATAGATAAGGATCTCGTCAACAAGCTGTCTCCGATGATGCAGCATTATTTATCCGTAAAAAAGGACTACCCCGACACCGTGCTTATGTATCGGTTGGGGGACTTCTATGAGATGTTTTTCGAGGACGCTTTGGAGGTATCTAAACTTCTCGACCTTACCCTCACGGGAAGGGATTGCGGGCTAAAAGAAAGGGCGCCGATGTGCGGGGTGCCGTATCACGCCGCCGATACTTACATAGGAAAGCTCGTAAAGATGGGCAAAAAGGTTGCGATCTGCGAGCAGCTAACCACTCCCGCCGACCAAAAAGGCATGGTAAAAAGGGATGTCGTGCGCGTGGTTACGCCCGGCACGGTAACAAGCGACGACATTCTAGACGGCAGCTCCAATAATTATATTTTATCCGTGTATGTTAAAGGTAAATCGGGCGGGCTTTGCTGGATGGATGTTTCCACGGGCGAAGTTAAGGCCGAAGAGCTGGACGAAAAAAGAATTTTTAAGCTTGAAGATATCGTGATGTCCATAGGTCCCAGCGAAATTATCGGCAACAGCGAGGGCTGCGAGTTTATAAAATACACCGACGGCGTAAACACGGGCAAGCTTCCCAAGCCGCAAAATTATTACGATTACGCCTTCGATTCGGACAACGCGGGCAAGACAATAAAAGAATTTTATTCGGTATACAACCTGGCCGCGCTGGGGCTGGAGGATGCTCCCGAGGCTGTTTGCGCCATAGGCGGGCTGTTGGATTACATAGAAAGCACCCAAAAGAGGGCGCTTGCCCACATAATGCCGCCCAAGCTTCTCCGCGGGGCGGGGCAAATGTTTTTGGACTTCAACACAAAGCGCAATCTCGAGCTTACCGAAACGCTTTCGGACAAGTCGCGGGTAGGAAGCCTCCTTTGGGTTTTAGACAGGACAAAAACCAATATGGGCGCCCGCTGCCTAAGGCGCTGGGTTAATGAGCCCCTGCAAAACGCAGACGAAATCACTTACAGGCAGCAAGCTGTATCCGAGCTTGTAAAAAACAAAGCGCTAAGGGACGAAGTATGCTGCCTGCTAGGCGGGATAAGGGATGTCGAGCGCCTCTGCAACAAGCTTGCCTACAACAGCATAAACCCCCGCGAGTGCCTTGCTATATCGTATTCCCTCAACCAGATTCCCACGCTGAAAAAGCTTCTGGCCAAAACGAAATCGGCTTATCTCAGCGACATAAACAATAGGCTGGACTCGCTGGGCGATATCAAAGCCCTTATAGAATCCGCCATCTCCGACCAGGCCCCGACTTCACTTAAAGACGGCGGGGTTATAAAGAACGGCTATAACGAGGAGCTTGACGGCTACCGCGAGGCCCGCTCGAACGCAAAAAAATGGCTCGCCGAATACGAAGCCAAGGAGCGCGAAACCACGGGGCTTAAAACCCTTAAGTTAGGGTTCAACAATGTGTTCGGATACTACATTGAGGTAAGCAATTCGTATTTAAATCTTGTCCCTTACCATTACGAAAGAAAGCAAACCTTAACTACGGGCGAGAGGTTCATAACCCCCGAGCTAAAAAAGATGGAAGAGCTTATCCTCGGCGCCGAAGAAAAGGCGTTAAAGCTTGAAGAAAAGCTCTATGCCGAAATCAAAGAAACTCTGGCGGGGGTAATCAAGCAGCTTCAGGAAAACGCCCGCGCCGTCGCCGAACTGGACGCCTTATATTCCTTCGCCCAAACCGCGGTCGAGCATGGCTACACATGCCCTGTAATCTCCAAAAATTCCTCCGAAATCCATATAAAGAACGGCAGGCACCCCGTAGTTGAAACGATAAAGAAAATCAACGAATTTGTCCCGAACGACACGATTATGGACGCCGGAAGCCGCACGCTGATTGTAACCGGCCCCAATATGGCGGGCAAATCCACCTATATGAGACAGGTTGCCTTAATCGTGCTTATGGCGCACATGGGAAGCTTTGTCCCCGCTGATTCGGCGGAAATCTGCCTCGTTGACAGGGTGTTTACGAGGATAGGGGCAAGCGACAACCTCGCTTTCGGGCAAAGCACCTTTATGGTCGAAATGACCGAAGTCGCTAATATTTTGAACAACGCCACCGAAAAAAGCCTTCTAATCCTGGACGAAATCGGCAGGGGCACCTCGACTTTGGACGGCTTGTCCATCGCGTGGGCGATTGTAGAGTATATCGCACTCAGGGTAAAGGCAAAAACGCTGTTTGCCACGCACTTCCACGAGCTAAGCGAGCTCGAAACGGTTATACCAAACCTCAAAAACTATCATGTCCTTATTAAAGAAAGCCCCGAAGGTATCACCTTTTTGTATAAAATCGCCCGCGGCGGTGCAAGCAAGAGCTTCGGTATAGAGGTAGCGTCTTTAGCGGGCGTCAATTCCAAAGTGATAGACCGCGCCAAAGAAATAATGAAAATCCTCGAGGAAAGCCATGTTTTAAGCGGCGGCTTTAACGGCAAAATTACCGAAAACGCCTCCGAAGACGCCATACCGACCGACCAGATAGCGTTCTTTGGGGAAGTTTCACCCGCTATAAGCGAAATCGAAAAGATTTTAAGGGATATAAACCTCGACGATATGACGCCCATACAGGCGCTTACGCTGCTTGCCGACCTCAAAAAGAAGCTACCGCCGGACAAAAAACCTAAAGGCAGAAAGCAAAAATGAGAATAAACATACTCGATCAATCCGTCTACAACAGAATAGCAGCCGGTGAAGTGGTCGAAAACCCCGCCTCGGTCGTCAAAGAGCTTGTGGAAAACAGCATAGACGCGGGCGCGACGCAGATTGAAATACGCATTTCGCAGGGCGGTATAAGATCGATAAGGGTAACCGACAACGGCTGCGGAATACTGAAAGAGGAGCTTCATAAGGTAATATTCCCTCACGCGACAAGTAAAATAGCCTCGGTTTCTGATTTAGACAGCATCGCCACCCTGGGCTTCAGGGGGGAGGCGGTCGCAAGTATTGCCGCCGTATCCGAAATAGAAATAAAAACAAGGTATTTCCAATCCGAATTCGGAGCGAAGCTAACGGCAAAGGGCGGAGAGAGCATTAATATAAGCGATACCGCATATAATCAAGGCACAAGTATTCTAATTAGTAACCTATTTTATAATACTCCCGCCAGGTACAAATTCCTTAAAGGCGCTAAGAGCGAAGAAGCCTATATAACTAAGGCCGTATCGCAGCTGATACTCGCAAACAGCCACATTGCGTTTAAATATTTCGCCGATGACAAAAAGATATACGAGTCGGACGGGAGCGGTCTTGACGGCGCTGCAAAAGCAGTATTTTCGGCGGATATTTATGATAAATTGTTGCCGATTGTCGAAGATGAATCCGCTTCAATTCGTGTAAGCGGGCTTATGTCGGAACCGTCGCTTGGCAAAAACAACAGAAATTACCAGACAATCATACTTAACGGCAGGGTTATTACGGATATTAATATTTCGTCTGTTGTAAGTAACGCCTACGGAGGGCGTCTTATGACGCACGCTTTCCCGGCTTTTGTCCTTAACATAGTAATGCCCTTTGACGAGGTTGATGTAAATGTCCATCCCAACAAGAGGGAAGTACGCTTCGCAAATCCCAGGCAAGTCTATGGGGCTATATATAATGCCGTAAAAAATACTCTTGAGGCCTTCGAAGCGCAAGCTTTAGCAAGGCTTTACCCGCCAAAACCCATATCCGAAATAAGCGCGGAACCCCAGCCGTTGCATCCTGAAAGCGAAGAAAAACCAAAAACTTTTACATCTCCGGCATACGCTAAGCCCGGCAATGACCTTTTCGGCGTGGCGTATTACCTCGAAAGACTAAAAGGCACCACCGAAAACGGCACTTTGAAAGTTGCCGAAAATAACGATTTTCCGCCGATTAAGGATATTTTTTCATCAAAAACCAAAATAGGGGAACAATCAGAGGCAAAACCCAATATAGCCGAAGTCGCCGCCGATATTCAGCCTGAGGCAAAAATGAAAACTGCCGAAGCGCCTAAGAATTATAAGGTTTTGGGGCAGGTTTTCGATACATATATCGTTTTGGAATATAACGGCGAGTTGCTTATAATAGACCAGCACGCCGCGCACGAAAGGCTGCTTTTCGACAAGCTTTCGGAAGCGGTAAATACGGATGAAGCGGCAAGCCAGCCCTTATTAATACCGTACATTTACGAGGATTCGCCCGTAAGAATCGCAGAAATCCTTTCTCTTTCGGGCGAAATCAATAAGCTTGGCTTTGAAATAGAGGGTTTTGGCAATAATACAATTAAAATTAACGCCGTGCCCCAAGCGCTAACGGATATGGATATCGGGGCTTTCCTGTCGGATATTATCGACGGAATTAAGTTCCGCGAGTTTTCGGGAAGCGACATTATAAGAGAAAACCTCATTAAAAAAGCATGCAAATCGGCCATAAAAGGGGGTTATTCTTATAATTTAGAGCAATCCGAAAAGATTATTGAGTATTTCTTCGCGAGCGGCATGCCTCTGCAGTGCCCGCACGGGCGTCCGACTTATATTAGCTTCACCAAAGCCGAAATCGAAAAGCTCTTCAGGAGGAAGCTATGATAATTATCGGCGGGCCGACCGCGTCGGGAAAAACAGCGGTAGCGGCAGCGGTCGCCAAAGCTTTAAACGGCGAAATCGTGTCCGCCGATTCCATGCAGGTTTACAAAGGTATGGATATCGGCACGGCTAAGACAAGCGACGCCGAGCTGGGCGTAAGGCAGCACATGGTAGATGTTGTAGAGCCTTTCGAAAACTTTACCGTCGTGGACTATCGCGAGCGTGCCGAAGAAGCGATAAAAGATATAGAAAAAAGGAGAAAACTGCCCGTTGTAGCCGGAGGGACGGGGTTTTATATAACCTCGCTTATATCCGAATGCGGCTACGGAAACCAATCCGACCCGCAGATTCAGGCACAGCTTAGGGGGGATTTGGAGCGGCTAGGGGCGGAAAGCCTTCATAAAAGGCTAAAGGAATTAGATCCCGTAAGCGCGGATAAAATTCATTATAACAACACAAAAAGGCTGATTAGAGCCCTCGAGGTCTGCCTGGCGACCGGCAAGCCGTTTTCGGATCAGCAAAACATCAGATATAATCCCGTATCGCCGTACATTATGTTTGTAATCTCCCCCGAGCGGGCGCAATTGTATAATAATATCGAGAAAAGGCTGGATTCGATGTTTGAAATGGGCCTTGAAGCAGAAGTAAGAGGGCTTATCGAGGAAAAAAATCTCGATTTTTCGATGCAATCCATGCAAGGCATAGGATATAAGGAGTGGAAGCCGTATTTCGAGGGCGAATGCGGCATCTATGATGTATTCGAGGCAATAAAAAAGAATACAAAAGTATACGCCAAAAGGCAGCAAACCTGGTTTAAGCATCAATATCAAAACCCGATATTTATAAGCGGAACGGCAGGGCAGATGGCGGAAGCTATAATAAATTATTATAAAAACACTAACTTTTAGAGGCACAAATGGGCATAAGCGCATATCAACATATTCTCACAGCCGAAAACGAATGTAAAGAATTGTTTTCCCGCATCGACGAAATCGCATTCGAGAATCAAAAAAAGGTGCTGGACGCCTTCAGAAAGCTGAAGATTTCAGCCATGCATTTCAACCCTTCCACGGGCTATGGCTACGACGACACAGGCCGCGACACGCTCGGCAAGCTGTTCGCCGAGGCGCTCGGCGCCGAAAGCGCCTTGGTTTCACCGTCCATAGCCAACGGCACCCACGCCCTTACAATTACGCTGTTCGGGCTTTTGAAATCGGGCGACAGAATCGTTTTCGCGGGCGGGGAGCCGTACGATACTCTCAAAGAAGTTATCCGGGGAAAGGAAATAGGGTCGCTTGCCGATTTCGGCATTGAGGCGGATACAATAGAATTAAAAGACGGCAAAATCGATTATGAGGCGTTGGGCGTATACCTTTCCGCCAATAAGCCTAAGGTGGCGTTTATAACGCGCTCCAGAGGCTACAGATGGAGGGACGCGTTAAGCCTTGATGAGATTGCTTTTTCCGTAAAAGCGATAAAATCCGCTTCGCCGTCTACAATTGTTATGGTAGACAATTGCTACGGCGAGTTTACGGATGTCCACGAGCCAACATATTACGGCGCGGATATCATCGTCGGCTCGCTTATTAAAAACCCCGGAGGCGGGCTCGCCCCCACGGGCGGATATATCGCCGGCAAGGCCGAACTCATAAATAAGATCGCCGGAAGGCTTACAGCGCCGTCATTAGGCGCCGAAGTCGGCTCTTATTTTGCCTCATACCTGCCTTTCTACCAGGGGTTATTTCTTGCTCCGACTGTGGTCGCTTCGGCGCTCAAAGGCAATGTGCTTGCGGGCAAAGTATTTGCAAATCTCGGCTACGAGGTTTGTCCCGCTCCCGACCAAATGCCAAAAGATATAATAAGGTCAATCAAATTTAACACAAAAGAGGAGCTTATAAGCTTTTGCCAAAGCATACAGCACGCCTCGCCCGTAGACAGCCATGTAACGCCGTTCCCGTGGGATATGCCCGGCTATACGCATCAGGTAATTATGGCAGCGGGGAGCTTTATACAAGGCTCGTCCATCGAGCTTAGCGCCGACTCGCCGATTAAAGAGCCGTATATAGCGTATCTGCAGGGCGGGCTTACATACCAGCATTGCAAGCTGGCGATTGCCGAGGCCGCAGAAAAAATCCTGCAAAAACCGTAATTAAAACAAGCCGCATTTGAATTATAAAACGCATTTGTGAACCTTTAAAACCACTTATCGCGTAAAAATTCAAATTTCGACGATAAATTACATTTTTGTCGTTTTCGCGAGATTATTCGCGTTTTCCGCCCCTCTCTCAAGCTATCTATTCGCAAAACTGTAATTTTGCGAATAGATTAGTTTGTTTAAGTTTGAGCGCAGCCGCCCTGCTCTCCCCTACAGATTCATATTGATACCCGTAAATCAAAATCCAATAAATTATCTCTGTCGATCCGGTCGCGATCGGCGTATAATCCGGCAAGGCTCGCGCGTGTTATTTTGTCTGATTCGTATCTGCGCTACCGCCACAAATTCAAGGCTTGAATTATATTTGCCCTATCCTTTTAATTTAAGTATCTTCGTTTTCCGACTTGTCTTGACATCGGGGTTGAAATGAAATAAAATTGAAGCAATCGAACACAAGCGAAGGTACGGAATGGCGCGCAAAAGAAGCACCTATTACGAGGAATCAAACCGATTGAGATTTATGGAGCTAAGCGAGAAGCTTACAAGGCTTCCCGTGTTTTGCCGCGAATTTTTTATCGGTATCGAGCCCCGCACTTCGGTGCTTACCAGGCTTAATTACGCCAGGGATTTGGAGATATTTTTTGATTTTTTGCAAAAAAACATCCCCGGATTTGAATATCTGGATGTCAGCGAACTTACGCTAACCGATTTGGAGAAGATTAAAGCGGCCGATATAGAGTATTTTTTGAGCTATCTAAACTATTACGAGTACAAAGGCGTTAAATATTCCAACGGCGAGCGGGCAAAAGCCCGCAAATTAAGCGCTATAAGGTGCTTATTGAAGTATTTCTACAATAAAGATAAGCTCTCCAAAAATGTTGCTTCCAAAGTCGGGACGCCCAAGTTGCACGAAAAAGAAATAATACGGCTTAATGATAACGAGGTAAACGCCCTCTTAAACATAGCCGAAAGCGAGGAAAAATTCGATTCCGATCGGCAAAACATATATAACCTTAATACCAGAGATCGCGATATTGCCATACTTTCGCTGTTTTTGGGCACGGGCATAAGGGTAAGCGAATGCGTGGGGCTAAATGTATCCGATATAAACCTCGAGGAAAGAGCCTTTGTTGTAACGAGAAAAGGCGGAAACCGCGCAACGCTTTATTTTTCGCAAGATGTAGCCGAGGCGCTCGAAAACTACATAAAAGCGCGGGATAAAAAACTGTTTCAAGCCGGTATAACAGACGAGGACGCCCTATTCTTATCCTTACAAAATAAGCGCATAAGCGTGCGCGCCGTGCAGAAACTGGTTAAAAAATATACCGCCGCGGTAAATCCCATCAAGGAAGTATCTCCGCATAAATTAAGAAGCACTTACGGCACCGCTCTATACCGCCAGACCAAGGATATTTATGTTGTCGCGGAGGTTTTGGGCCATCGCGATGTAAATACCACAAAAAAGTATTACGCCGCCATCAGCGAGGATATAAAACGCGCCGCGTCCAACGCCGCGATATGGCGAAAAGACAAAGATGATAAATAGAGTATTATAAATTATACGACATATTATAATAAAAACCGCGTTGGCGCATAAATTAGAAAATTTGTTTGTATTCTGCGGCGATATATGCTATAATTTATACGATTAAGTCGTATTTCTTGCCTTAGTTGTCATAAATATCTATAATGGAGCAAATTCTATGACAAAGAATTCCGAACTCATGTACAAATTGGCCGAGATATTTACCTACATAGAGGAGACCGTAACCGAACGGCAGTATCCCCCTACCGTCAGGGAGATTCAGGAGAAGTTTGACATAAAATCCACTTCCAGCGTTGCCTATTATCTCAAAAAGCTGGAGGATTTGGGCTACATAAAGAGAAGTAAGCAAAAAAGCAGAGGGATAGAGCTTATAAGCGCCAAGCAGATCAAGCTTCGCGATATGGTACAGGTCCCCCTTGTCGGCTCCATTCCCGCAGGCGCGCCCAAGCTCGCGCTCGAAGATTACGAAGACACCTTTGCCCTGCCGAGAAGCCTGTTTAGCGCAAACGGCGAGCTGTTTATGCTTAAGGTTGAGGGCACCAGCATGATAGATGTAGGCATAAACGACGGCGATATAATTATCGTCAAAAGCCAGCAATCGGCCGAAAACGGGCAGATTGTCGCCGCCCTCGTCAATAACGAGTGCGCCACGGTTAAGAGGTTTTTCAAGGACGAAAAAGGCGTTAGGCTCCACCCCGAAAACAGCGCCATGAGCGATATTTATCCCGAGGAGCTCACGATTTTAGGGATAGTTGTAGGCCTTATCAGAACGGATATCAGATAGAGGTTGTTATGACAAACAGCGTAAACTCAGAGCTTATAAGAAGCCACGCGGATACCATTATCCTAAGAGTTTTGCAGGAAAAGGACAGATACGGCTACGAAATCCTCGACCTTATCAGCAGTTCGAGCGAAGGCAGGTTTTCCATTAAGCAGCCCACCCTATACAGTTGCCTCAAAAGGCTGGAAAAGCAAGGGTTTATCTCTTCTTATTACGGTGAGGAGACGCACGGCGGAAGGCGCAGATACTATAAGCTCACCGAAAAAGGAATTAAAACGCTCGAGCAAGACCAAAGGGAATGGGAGTTTTCCCGCTCTATTCTAGACAGGCTTCTTAGCAACAGGCAAGTCGACCTCAAATCCGAAGAGCCGCCCTTTGACGCGACAGGCATCAAGCCGCTTACAAAAAGGGTAAAGGTTTATCCCGAAAAGCCCTACCGCCCCGTTGTCATACCCGTGGCAATGACTTCTAAGCCTCATAAGGAAGCCGAAGGCAAAGAGGATAAAAAAGAACCCGAATTAAAAGAAAAGCAGGTTGCCGCCGAGGCCAAAGAAAAGCCCGCGGCTGCCGCAGCCGATAAAGATAAAGAAGAGCAGCGCCTTGCCGCGGCAAAGCTACTGCAGATCGGCGAGTTTGCCCCGCCCGCAAAATTGCTTATTGAACAGCAAATAACCGGACAGGAAAAGAAAGCCCCTGTGGAAGAAAAAGAACCCGGCGCCGCCGAAAAGCCCTACTACAAAACCGAAAATTATAAGGATGTTTTGGGCTCGCTGTTCCAAAAGCCGGCGCCGTCGGCCCCGGCGGCTCCCGAAGCGGCTACAGCGGCGGCAGTTATGCCCGATATCATAAAGACGGACGACCAGCCCGTCCGCTCACGCCAATTCTACGACCTTAAGCAATCTTTAGAATCCGAAGGCTACAAGCTTAAAAGCTACACCAAAGCAAACGCGGTTTCGCAGTATTATATGAACTATATCTACTCCAACCGCATAATAAGGGACACCTCGTTTTTAGTGTATCTTACCGTTATTATCGAACTTATAATAATGTACATCGGGCGGGAGATCTTTAGTTACGGGCTTAATGTCCTTATCCCTATGGGCGCGGCCGGGCTTATTATCCCTATCGCCGGGCTTATTATCTGGGCGCTTAACCCCACTAAACGCATAAAAGCAAGGTTTAATTTTTCGACGGCGCTGATTAACAGCGTAATTGCCTATATCTTTATTGTCGCCGTAACGACTATTATATATCTTGTCGCGCCGTCAATAGATATAGATTTTACCGACGGGCGGATGTATGTCCCCTATATTCTAGCCATAAACCTGCCCGTGTTTGTGCTTATTTATAACTTTTTGTATAAATCAAAGCATTATCATCTGAAGTAATACGAATATAATAAAACGCGCCTTTATCGAGGCGCGTTTTTTATTCCTGTATTCTTCCTTTTTTGGCGATTTCGCTTGCTATGGCGTCGCAGCGGTTGTTAAGTTCGTTGTCGGCGTGCCCTTCTACTTTTATAAATGTCACCTCGTGCTTTCGGGTGAGGTTAATAAGCTGCTCCCAAAGGTCGCGGTTTTTTACTTCCTCTTTGTCCTTGGTGCGCCATCCGTTCATTTGCCAGCCGTATATCCAGCCGTTTATAAACGGATTTATGCTGTAGCTGCTGTCGCTGTATAGCTTGACGATACAGGGCTCCTTAAGCGCCTTTAGCCCTTCTATAATCGCGGTAAGCTCCATGCGGTTGTTTGTAGTTTGGGGCTCGCCTCCCGATATAACCTTCTCGTGCCCTTTGTACAAAAGTATCGCGCACCATCCTCCGCTTCCGGGGTTGCCGCTGCAGGCCCCGTCGGTATAAATCTCGACAGTTTTCATAGCTTTTCGGATAGAAGCTTAGACTTGTCGCGGCACCTCTTTACGCCTTCCTTAATGATTTCGGGAAGCGACGATTGCCTGAAGAAGTCCACCGCCTCGATAGTTGTGCCGCCCTTGCTGCAAACCCTGTCTACAAGAATGTCGAGGGGTATCTCGTCCGCCGCGGCGAGTTTTGCCGCGCCTATAAGCGTTTGAAGGGCTAAAATCCTGCTTTCTTCGGGGGTAAGCCCGCCGTCCATGCCGCCTTTAATAAGGCCGTCGGCGAACATATATACATAGGCGGGGCCGCTGCCGCTTATGCTGGTTACGGCGTCGAATTTATCTTCCGAAATCTCGATAACCTTACCGCAGCAGGAAAATACGCCTTTTATAAAATCTGCGGTTACGGCGTCGACATTATAAAAACAAACAGCCGACATGCCTTCGCCTATCCTGCACGGCGTATTGGGCATAACCCTTACGATACCTATATCTTTACCAATCGCCCCTTTAAGTGTGGCTATCTTTACACCCGCCATTATGGAAACAACCGCAGAGCATTTATAATCCGTTACGCCGTCCAGAATCTCGCGGTAATATTGAGGTTTTACGCCCAAGAGGACTATTTCGCACTCTTCAAAGAGTTCACCCGCGCTTTTTGCGCCGTAAACGCCCTTTTGGGCATACGCCGCCACTTTGCCGCCGTCTATATCGTATACGGCAATATCTTCGGGTTTAACGCCCAATTTTCCGGCATTGATCAAAACATTGTCCAGTATCGCGCCTGCCATTACGCCTGCGCCCAAAAATCCCAATTTGAACGACATAATTACTCCCTTTATGGTTGACTATTGTATTTGTTTGTATTATAATTTTTAAGCGCGCCAAAATTAACGCTATAGGGGAGTGGCTCAACGGTAGAGCAGCGGTCTCCAAAACCGCCGGTTGCGTGTTCGAATCGCGTCTCCCCTGCCAAAACCCGAATCCGTTCGGGTTTTTTTATTTGATTCAATTATACACTTTATCGGCCGCATTCGCAAGCCAAAACCCCCGCCCGAATATTACGAAATTCTATTTGCATACTAATTCAGATGAAAAAGAAAACCCCCGCGAAAAAGGTTATAAGGATAATTTTTATTTCCGCCGGGGCGCTGATTCTTGTCGTCCTTTTGGCGGGAATTTCGGCGGCCTTTTTTATTACAAGCGGGGTTAATTTTGCAGAGGGAAGCCTCAACGAAAGCGGTGCGAACCTTGTTATATATGATTCCCGCGGCGAGCAACTGGATTACGCCTCGTCGGTGAATGTTTTTACGCCTTACGAGGAAATAAGCAGAAGCGTTGTCGATTCTTTTATCGCGGTCGAGGATAAGCGCTTTTATAAACACAAGGGATTGGATTATATAAGGCTTACCAAAGCGGTAATTAACAACGCCAGGGCCGGCTATTATAAGGAAGGCGGCTCTACAATAACCCAGCAGCTTGCAAAAAACGCCCTTTTGTCCAACGAAAAAACGATAACCCGCAAGCTGAAGGAAGCCAAGCTTGCCATGCAAATAGAAAAAAGGTATTCTAAAGAAGAAATCCTTACGATTTACCTCAACACGATATATTTCGGGCACGGCATTTACGGGATAACCGCCGCGGCAGAGCGGCTATTTGACAAAACCCCCTCCGAGATAACCCTGCCTGAGGCGGCAATGCTTACGGGCATAGTCCGAAACCCTAAGGCGTATTCTCCCCTCAACTCGCCCGAAAAAGCCAAAGAAAGAATGCAAATCGTGCTTAAAGTAATGCTAAACGAGGGATATATCTCCGAATCCGAATACGAAAAGGCTTTGGAATATGAATATATAAAGCCCGAAACCGAGCGCATAAATTACAGCTACCAAAACTCCTCCATCGAGGAGGCGGGGCGGTTGCTCGGCATTTCCGAAAAAGAGGTTTTGACAGGAAATTATAAAATTTATACTTACATGGACAAAACCGTCCAAAACCTTACCGAAATGGCGATATCGAGTGCTGAATTTATGCCCGAAAACCGCTGCGATTTCCTCGTTCTTGTCGCCGATAACGCTACGGGCGGGGTAACGGGATATGCCGCAAATTTCGAATACCCTTTGCATTCGCTAAGGCGTATGCCGGGCTCTACGATAAAGCCCGTTGTTGCTTATGCCCCCGCACTTGATTCGGGTTATGTTTCACCAGCCACCCCCATCCTGGACGAAAAAGCCGATTTCGGCGGGTATTCGCCCTCTAATTACGGCGACAGTTATTTGGGCTGGACTACCGTCAGGCGCGCGCTTGCGGCGTCCAGCAATGTTGTTAGCGTAAAGCTCGTGCATCAGCTGGGTGTGGATTATTGTTCATATTTTGCCAACAGCTTTGGTTTGCCTGTAGAAGGCGAGGGCTTAAGCTTAGCTTTGGGCGGGGTGAAAAACGGCGTAACGCCTTTAGAACTTACTTCGGCTTATATGGCTTTCGCGGGGGGCGGTACCCATCAGAATGCCGTGTTTATCAAAAAAATCGAGGATGGCGACGGTAAAATAATTTATTCTCATACACCGAACAAAAATCGGGTTGTTTCGGAGGAAACGGCGTATTTAATTACCGATATGCTTATAGACACCGCAAGGACAGGCACGGCAAAAAAACTTGCTTCCCTTCCTTTTCAGGTAGCCTCAAAAACGGGCACGGTGGGAGCGGGTGAAAATAACACCGACGCCTGGAATATGTCGTATACCACTAACAACACCGTTTGCGTGTGGTACGGGAGCCTGTCGAATAAGCCCGAAACCCTGCTTGCAAAAAACATAACGGGCGGCTCGTACCCTACTCTTGTAACAAAATATATCCATTCCAACCTGCCCGCGCCTTCGGATTTTACCGCTCCCGAGGGCATCGTACCTTTGGAAATAGACAGTTACGCAACTCAAATGGAGCACAGGCTGCTGGCCGCGGGCGAATATACGCCCAAGAAATACAGAATAACAGAGCTATATGACGCCAAAATGGGGCTTCCAGAAGTTTCGACATATTTCGACAGCGCCATTCCCAACGAAATCTCCAGCGAAATAACGGAAGGCTCAAAAATAGAGATAAAATTCAGCCTCAATCCAAATTTCAATTATACCTTATATAAACGGGACAAGAACGGGGAAACCCGACTTGCAAGCTATTCGGGGGCGGAAAACGGCAGCTATATAGACGAAGCGCCGGTTACCGGCATAAACTCGTACTATCTTGCCGTGACCGACGCTAACGGAGAATTTATAGGCGAAAGCCCGACAACCTCGGTGCTTTACTTTATGGGTTTTGACTTATCTTTTTGATTTCAATACCGTCTATGGCTTTTTGAATAAGCCCTTCGATGTCCAGGTTTTTCTCGAAACGGACGGCGTCCTCAATTTTGGGATGAATTATGGGATTTTTAGGCAAGAACACCGTGCAGCAATCTTCATAAGGCCTTATGCTTATGTCGAAGGTGCCTATCTTTTGGGCGATTTCTATAATTTCCTCTTTATCCGAACCGATAAGCGGGCGGAATACGGGCAAGGAAACTACCGAATTGGTGACATTTATGCTTTCGATGGTCTGGCTAGCCACCTGCCCGAGGCTTTCGCCCGTGATAAGCGCCCCGCATTTTTTCTCTTTTGCCAAACGCTCGGCGATGCGCATCATAAAGCGGCGCATAATAGTTATCATGTATTCCTTGGGGCAATGCTCGTGTATGGCGTACTGGATTTCGGTAAATGGCACGACATAAAGTTCGATATTAGGTATATACGGGCGCAGTCTGGCCGCAAGGTCAACAACCTTTTGCAGGGCAAGCTCGCTTGTATACGGGAAGCTGTGGTAATGCACGCAGGCAATATTTAAGCCTCTCTTTGCCATGAGGTACGCCGCGACAGGGCTGTCGATACCGCCCGACAGCAATAACATAGCCTTTCCCGAACATCCCGCGGGCAGCCCTTGCGCCCCGGGTATGCTTTCGAAAAAGATATACGAATATCCGTTTTCCCTGATGTCGACATTCAGTTCAAAGTCGTATTTGAAAAGGTCGACTTTCAGGCTCGGCGACCTTTTTAGCATTTCGCCCCCAATAATTGCGGCGACTTCCATCGATTTCAGAGTTATTTTCTTATCCGCTCTCTTAACCGTAACACGGAATTTGCCGCTCTTTGGCGAAACAGAAGCGGCGATCTCTCCTATTTCCTCCAGATTTGTCGGGGTTTTAACCGCGGGGCTTATGCTGTGTATGCCGAAAACCTTTGTAAGCCTGCTTATTACCTCGTTTTTGTCGGAGAGCGAAAAGCCCTCTATATAAAATCTGCTTTGCGACCTTACGAACTTACAATCGATCCCCTCAAGCGCCGCCTTGATGTTTTTTATTAGCAGGGACTCGAAATAGCGCTTGTTGTTGCCTTTAAGAAATATCTCCCCGTAACGGATAAGTATTGTATTAAACTCAGCTGCCATAGACGGATAACTCCTTGTATTTCGTAAAAAACGCTTTAATGAACTCGTCGGCTTCCTCAGGGGTGTTATATATTCCGAAGCTTATTCTCATAACGCCGTCGAGGTATTTATCCTTAAGCCCTATCGCCTCGGCGACCCTTTTGCTTGCCCTGGTGGACGAGCAGGCGCTTCCCGTGCCTATAAGAATGCCCAACCTCTCCAAAGCGTGCTGCATAACCTCGCCGCGCACCTTCGAGGACGAAAAAGTAAGAATATAATCTGACGAATCCGTTCCCGAAACAAACTTTATTTCTTCTATTTCCGAGAGCGCCGAAGCTATCTTGTTCTTAATAGTAGCGGCGTTCTCGGTTAGTTTTTTTCGGTTTTCGGCAAAATAAGCCGCCATTTCGGCAAAGGCAACGACAGCGCCCGTGTTTTCGGTGGACGAGCGCAAGCCGTTTTCCTGCCCTCCGCCGAAGATAATGGGGCTTATATTAAGGCCTTTGCGGATATATAGCGCCGCGACGCCTTTGGGCGCGTTAATTTTGTGCCCGCTTATCGAATATAAGTCGATGCCCGAATCGGTTAAATCGACCTCGATTTTGCCGAACGCCTGCACGCCGTCGCTATGGAAGATGACATCGGGATTTACCCTTTTCGCGGCTGCGCAAAGCGCTTTAATGTCGTTTATTCCGCCCGTTTCGTTGTTCGCATGGATAATCGATACAAGCGAGGTGTCTGGCGTCAATAGGCCGCAAAACGCCTCATAATCCACCTTTCCGCCGATATCCACGGGGCAGAGGCGGACATCGTAGCCCCTCTTCTTCAGCTCCATCGCGCTGTTATATATCGCGGCGTGCTCGGCAGCCGAAATTATTACCCTTGAGCCGTTGGGCTTTCGCGTGCCGAAAAGCGCCATATTGTCGCTTTCGGTGCCGCTTGAGGTAAACACCAATTTGCCTTCGGGAGCCCTGAGAGCTCTGAGAATGCGGGAGCGCGCCCTTTCGAGGTCATTTTTTACCGATATCCCCTCGGGATAAGCCGAACTCGGGTTAAAATACAGCTCGCTGGAATATTTGATTAATATTTCCGCCGCTTGCTCGCTGCAGCGGGTTGTGCTTGCGTTATCGAAATAAATCATTTATCTCTCTCGTTACTTGTTTTTCTTTTTAAG
>ERZ795060.52-NODE-52-length-144045-cov-8.304618_pt1 | contig 144045 bp, 106 predicted proteins | sample MGYA00375144_ERZ795060 | MGnify/ENA primary metagenome ERZ795060 (study PRJEB30189, sample SAMN05720157) | activated sludge metagenome | isolation source: anaerobic digester from wastewater treatment plant | place: Japan | collected 2015-05-15 ...
ATCGGAAATAAAGACTTCTGCCTGCCCCCCTGACTACCTGTATTCCTGTATTCTTCCGTCTCTTGCTGTCAAACTTTTCGAAAATCTGTTTCCCGTGCCCTGGCCTGCCGGTACAATATGCCCCGACGCAAAAGGATATCCCATTCTGTGAAAGAATCAGAGATGAATGCAATGAGACGGATGACTGCCTTTCTTGTCGGCCTGTCTTTGTTTACAGTGCCGGTCTTCTCGCAGCAGAACACGTACGAAAAGTCCGTGGTGCAGATTACCATCGTTCAGCAGGACTTCGACTATGTCAACCCCTGGAAGAAGACCCAGATGTCCCGCGGAAGCGGCTCGGGATTCGTGATAGCCGGCCGACGCATCCTCACCAATGCCCACAACGTCAGCAATTACCGGTATATCGAGGTGCAAAAGCAGAATGTCGCCAAACGCTACCCCGCCCGGGTGGAGTTTGTCGGCCACGACTGCGATTTGGCCGTCTTAACCGTTTATGATCCGTCGTTTTATGAGGATATGATTCCGCTGGAGTTCGGCCCCCTGCCGGCGGTCAATTCCACCGTGCAGACGTGCGGATTTCCGCTGGGCGGCCGGACGGTCTCCATCACCGAAGGTGTCGTATCCCGCATTGAAACAGGCATTTACAGTCATACGCAGGCCGATTCGCACCTGCTTATCCAGACCGACGCCGCCATCAACCCCGGCAACTCCGGCGGACCGGTCCTTCAGGACGGCAAGGTCGTCGGTGTGGCTTTCCAGGGGTTGCAAATGGCGGAAAATATTGGGTTTATGATCCCGACGCCCGTTATCGAACACTTCCTGAAAGACATCGAAGACGGCAAATATGATGGTTTCGGTTCTTTAGGCATCCTCACCTTCGAGGGCCTTCATAACCCCTGGCTGAAACAGTACTTAAAGGTTCCTGATGACCGTCAGGGTGTTGTGATTCTCGATACCGTCCTGAACAGCACCGCCTCCGGCATTTTGCAGAAAAACGATGTGCTGACCAAAATCGGCGATTTTGATATTGATAATGATGGAATGATTCGGATTTACGGGCTGATGCTCGATATGTCTGAGGCCGTCGAGCAGAAACAAATCGGCGAAACCATCGATGTTGTCTTTTACCGCGACGGGGTTGAACAGAAAGCCACCATTAAGGTCGATTATAATGAACCCGTGCTGACGTTTCGTCGGCAGTTTGATGTACAGCCGAAGTATAAGTGCTTTGCGGGATTGACGTTTGTATCGCTGAACCGCAATTATCTCGAATCGTGGGGGCGAAACTGGATTACAGACATCCCCTTCTACCTCCGCTATCTATTTTATGAAGTTCAGAATCTGAACGATGACCCGTTGCGGAAGGAATACGTTGTCTTGTCCGACATTCTGCCGGATGAGCTGACGACCTATGTGGGCGGCTTTGTTCATCAGCCGCTTGAAACAGTTAACGGGTTGCCGATAAAGGAGTTAGATGATTTGGACAAGGCCTTCGCCAAGGATGTAAACGGTTTTTGGGTTCTCAGATTTCTGGGCAATCCGACGCCGATGGTGATTGATGCCGTCAAGGCCCGTCAAAAACATCTGGAAATCCTCGAAAAATACGATGTTCCTGTCAGTCCCCTGCCGGAGCCGACGTTATGAAACATGTGCTTTTTTCTCTCTTCAGCATTGGTGTTATCGGACTTTGTGTTTCCTGCCGGCAAACGGCTCGAATAACTGAAAACGGGAAGCAGGTTTTGGATGCCAAGGACTCCCTTGTTTTTATTCAGGTATCGAGCAGCAGGTATGATGTCCTGCAGCCGTGGAAGCGTTCGGCTTCGCAGACGGAAATCTGTTACGGCACAGCCGTAGGCCCTTCTGAGGTTGTAACGATCGCGGAGCCGTTTACTTATGCTTCTGTGATTCAGGTGAAAACCAGTCGAAGTCCGGAGTTTATCCCAGCTTCAATCAAGGCCATTGATTATGATTTGGACCTTTGCCTTCTGAAACTCGATGAAAAAAGTAGCATTTCCCTTTCGCCTGTGACGTTTGGGGAATCGTTTCAGAGAGGCCTTGAGCTGAAGGGTCAATGGCTTTCTTCAGAAGCCGCAGTGAAGAATTCGAGGGGATTTTTAGACAGGGCCGTGGTTCGCAACTGCCCCACATCGTATCAAAGAATCCTAACTTTTGTTTTATCAAGCACTTCCAGACAAACCTCCCGCGGTGAGGTTTTTACGGATAGTTCAGGAACGGCATACGGAATCGCCTTTTCCAGTTCCGAAACGGAGGTTGCCGTTATTCCCGGTCAAATGGTGAATATGTTTTTAAAAGAAGCACAAAAGGATACAGAATATATAGGATATGGTACGCCTGGATTTGAAACCTATGATTTGACGGACCCTTCTGTACGCAGATATCTTAAGATGCCGGAAGAAATGAAAGAAGGGTGTTATGTATCCTTTGTCTATTCGAAAGGGACGGGAAGCGATATTCTCAAAGACGGAGATGTTTTGCTTGCAATTGACGGCAAGACCATTGATGCTTTTGGGAAGTATAAGCACGCTCTTTATGAGGACATTTCCTACGAACATCTTATCACGCTTCATCGGGTTGGGGAACCGCTTTCCTTTACGGTGTTTCGAGACGGACAAAAAATCGAGCTCCAAACGAAAAGTACACGATTTGACTCATCAGAAATGCTTGTCCCCTACCAGGAATACGGCAAGCAGCCGGAATATTTTATTACAGGCGGGTATGTTTTCCAAAAGCTGACGCTTGATTATCTGCGCTTGTGGGGGGAAAACTGGCAGGGAAAAGTCCCGCCGCACCTGCTGCACTATTACAGAAATCTATCAATGAATCCCCCTGCCGGGAGGAAAGAAATCGTTGTTTTGAGTTATGTTCTGCCGGCGGAAATCAATTTGGGCTATCAAAACCTCGGACGGATTGTTGTCAAAACTTGTAATGGAGTTGAAATTCAAGAGATGTCTGATCTGGCAAGGGCTTTAACGGTTGCTTCGGACTCCCCCTTCCATGTCATTGAGTTTGAACTGGATTATCCTACGCTTGTCATCCCAAAGGCCAATCTGGAACAAATCGACCAAATGATTTTCCAACTTTACGGAATACAAAAGACATCGAATATCCTTCCATAAAAGACACGAATTTACGGTGTTTCACGTGGAACAATCTGCAACTATTTAACGTTTTTGTTTCACGTGAAACATTTTTTTCTGGATTTTCTGCGGTTTCTGTTTTAGAACTGCCGACAATCTTTTTGATAACTTTTTGGAGGCGAGTATGAGCAGTTCGAAACAGAAGAAGCCGCATTTGGGCAGGGGACTGGAAGCATTGTTGGGTCCTATAACTCAAAATGTGGCTGAACCGGAAACGGAAATCGTTCGTCAAAATGATTATAACTTCCCTAAAGACAAGGAGTTAGAGAAATCAAGGGCGGAGCTTCCGCTGTCGGCTATACGACCGAATCCCTACCAGCCGCGTCAATTCTGGAATGAAAGTGAATTAAGAGACTTGGCCGAGTCGATTCGGCAAAATGGAATCATTCAGCCGATATTAGTCCGGCCGGCCGGGGAGGGAATCTATGAGATTATTGCCGGGGAGAGGCGGTTTCGGGCCGCCCAATTAGCCGGTCTTTCTACGGTTCCGGTGATGATTCGGGCTGCGACAGATGAACAGATGCTCGAACTGGCCTTGGTGGAAAATATACACCGGACGGATCTGAATCCGATAGAGCGGGCGAAGGCCTACAAAAACTACCTCCAAACTTTTTCCCTGACGCAGACGGAAGCGGCTCAGCGTTTGGGGGAGGATCGTTCCGTTATCAGCAATTATCTTCGGCTGCTGGAGCTGCCGGAGGAAATCCAGACAATGCTGATTGAGAACCAGCTGAGTATGGGGCATGCAAGGGCGATTCTGGCCTTGCCGGATGAAGAGATTCGCAAGAAGCTGGCGCATCGGGCAATGGCGGGGCGGCTGAGCGTGCGGGATGTCGAAAACCTGGTCCGCCGACTCCTGCAGAAAGATACGCAGAAAGACGCGCAGAAAAAAGAGAAGGCCGCTTACATACTGGATTTGGAAAAACGGCTGGAGTCGATTCTCGGAACCAAAGTGCGGATTGAAGCCGGACGAAAAGGCAACCGGGGAAGGATTATCATCGATTACTATTCGCTGGATGACTTCGACCGACTCACCGCGGCGATGGGCCTGCCGAATACAGAAGCCCTGTAATTTCTTATTTGAGAAAGTGAGCACAATCACAAAAAATGGGAAAAACGAATAAAAATGAATGTGTAAAAACAAAAACGTATAAAAAATACGGAAAGAAATATTGGTATGATAAAAAAGAAAATCTATTCTTTAAAAAGAACACTCCAGCAATAGAGAATGATAAAAAACCATTAACGAATAAGAAACGAATCTTTACCGTATTTGGAAAAGTAGTATAGAATAGAACGCTCTGCAATATCAGCCATAATATTTTTCATTTCTTCTATAGTCCATTTTTCTTTGCGAAAATAAAAACTTCCTCTATTGAATTGGTTGTTGTGTTCGTTAAAAAGATAAGTCTTGTTTAATCTCCCAAACATAGCCATGGTTGTAATACGATCCAAAATAGAAGAATCGCTATCAAAATCACAACCATATCCAAAGCAAACAAATGGAAAAATGTTCTCTCTCATAAGGGCTACGCGCAGACCGATTAGATTCTTTCCAAGTCTTTCGATGGCATTACCCTTGGCTTGTTTAGGCAAACCTGACTGCATTCGAAGATCGTTTGTGCCCTGGTTTTTTACTTCGGCAATTAGAATGGGGCAAAAAAGACCGTTCGTGTTTTGTATATATAAGAAGCCGCCATCGGGTTTAATAGAGGACTTATCGAAAAAATAATGGAATTCAACGTCATGATAAGTTGCTTCAAGCTCTGAGACAATATCCTTGAGGTACCATTGTTTTTGATGACAAAGAGAAATTTTTCTCTTATATTTGCTTTGAAGGCATTCAACAACTTTTCTTAAAGCCTGTATTATATCCTCTTCTTGTTTTTTTGAGGTTACATTAATAATAGTACCTTTTCTTTGAGCTCTAAGCTGTTCTTTCCTTGACATGGGGCCTCCTTATTGGCGAGCCAAAAGAAAGAGCTGCTCGGTCACATGAATATTTCTTTTATGAAGATTCCTACAACCTCGGAAAGTATTGTATTTTTTTTCGAAGACTTCTACATGGCCTAATTTCTCCAACATGGAAAGCATCTCTTCTTGTTTTATGAACCCTTCATTGTTGAATGAAATTAAAATAAATTTCGAATCTAGATTTTCAACCAGTTTTTGAAAGCAAGTCTTGGCTTCAGATCGATTATTATATTTTGATTTTCTCCAGTTGTCTGGTATACCAGACACCTTGCTTATTGCCTGTGGTCGTTTATAATTTACAATAAGATTTAACATGAAATAGTTTGAACCATAGGGGTGTTGATTGTAAGGAGGGTCAAGATAAACTAAATCTAAATTTTTTTCTTGCGGTGCTAGTTCATTTGCGTCACCTTGTAGTACTTTAACTTCACATTCAAAATTGCTTAAGATGGGTGGTGTCAGTTTTATTTCCCCAAGAATGCGAGATAAAGCATCGCCGTTTGTTCCTCCAAATTGTCCTATTTTTGTGTACTTATTTTTATAAAAGCCCTTAAAGACCCCTGATGTATTTGCATGAATTGAGGATTCACTAAGGAGAGGTCCAAGAACCAAATCTTGGTACTCGAGCGGTAAAGTATTTATAAGCCTACGATAATTGTCTATTCTCCTCGCATTTCTTTTCGTGTAGAAGACCCTGTCTTCGGGAGTTATGTTGTTTTCGTCTTTTGGAGAATAAAGTTCCTCAATAAAACCGATAGGATAGTCAACAGAGTCTACTTTTTGATTTAATTCGTTGATGAGGGAACACAGTGTGTTTTGATTGATGCTACTTTTGTTACACAGATAACAACGCGCCACAACAGCAGCGTAGTCCTCGAGGTCAATCGTAATTAGATAACTTGAGTGTTTTTTAAAAAGACGGGAAACAGACCCAGAACCAGAAAAGGCGTCCATAATTCTTATTTTATCTTTTTTAAGTCGACTTTTGACCTTGATGACTACATTTTCGATTTCTGGCAATAATGATCTTTTGTTCCCAATATAAGTTATCAACTGGTGGTTTAGATAGTTTGGATCTTCTGTTACCTCTCCAAAAATATCTTTTTCTTGGGTATAAGAAGGAAAAGAACATTGCTCTTTGTAACAAGAGTTTATCGTGCTTATCGGTTCCATTTATAATTACTCCTCGTTGCTTTGTAAATCAGCGTTATCTAATAGGGGGAAGCAATTCTTATTGTAGTTTTATTTGTGATAGTGTCAATTGTTTGTTAAAAAGAGCACGCTGAGAAAGAAGGCATCATCCTACTCGGGCTTCTGGATGTTGTCACAATGCTTCAGCAAGGGGCTGGGTCCACCAGGCCGGGTCGCGGAGGTAGTGTTTCATCCACATGGCGGCGTTGACACCGTCGGCGACGGCGGTCACCAGCTGCATAGCCGCCCCGATTCGGCAGTCTCCGGCGGCAAAGACGCCCGGAACGCGGGTCCGCAGGTATGCCGGCTCACAGCGGATAAAGCCCGCCTCGGTAAGGTCCACAAACCCCTTCAAAAAGCCGGTGTTGGGAACCATGCCCACGAAGATAAAGACGCCGTCGCAGGGGAGTTCCTCGACCTGACCGGTTCGAACGTTTTTGAGCAGGACCCGTTCGACTCGGCCGGAACCCAGAATTTCCGTTACGACCGTATCCAGCCGCAGCGTGATGTTGGAGTCTTTCTGATTGACCTTCTGCATCAGTTCTTCGACGAGAACTTTGGTGGCGCGGAATTCGCTGCGGCGGTGGACCATATAGACTTTTTTGGCATATTTGGCCAGATGGAGGGTATCTTCGACGGCCGTATTGCCTCCGCCGACGGCGACGACGACCTTGTCCTTAAAGAAGGGGGCGTCGCAGGTGCCGCAGTAGCTGACGCCGGCGCCGGCCTGACGAAACTCCTCTTCGCCGGGCACACCCAGTTTTCGATAGGAGCTGCCGGGGGCCAGGATGACGACTTTGGCGGTGTACACATCCTGTTCGGTGCGGGCTTCAATGAGGCCGTCTGCGCGGCGCTGAAGGGACAAGACTTCCTGATTGGTTTTGATGTCCGCGCCGAAAGACTGGACCTGCTCCACCATTTTCAGAATCAGGTCGGGACCGGGGATATTGAGAAAGCCCGGATAGTTTTCGATGCGGTCGGTGGTGAGGATTTGTCCGCCGGGATAAAATTTTTCAAGAACGATGGTTTTGAACCGGTCGCGTGCGGCGTAAAGGGCGGCGCCCAGTCCCGCCGGTCCGGCACCGATAATCAGACAGTCTGCGGAATGGTTTGTTGTCTTCATAAGATTTATTCCACCTTGTTTCTATCTCTGTAAAGCGAACATTTCTGACGGACACTGCTTTAGGACGATTTGGTCCGGTTTTGAGAAGGAAGGATTGAAACGCCGCAGATCGGCTTCGCCGGCGGCTTTCCAGATGCGGGCGGGCTGGCCGGGCATGGCCTCCAGCCGTGCCAGCAGATTTTTTTCCGTGTCGAAATAGTATTCCTCGTAATTGTCCGGATGATGGAGGAACTGGACTTTCACGGCATATTCAGTTTGTTCCGGAAGATTTGTCTTGTTTTTGGGTTCAGAGCGGGAAATCAAGACGGGCACGACCTGGCCGAAAGAGGCGATGACGTCCAGGACGGCTTCGGATTCGTCTGCATTGAGCATTGCTCGGGCCGCCAGCGGCAGGAGAATCTCGGGTACGGCCTCTTTGGCCGGCCAGCAAACGGTTTGCCGACGATAAGAATCCTCGATTTGCATGGAGCCGTCCGACAGTCGTCGCACCTGAGTTTGAAGAGGTCCGCGACGAGTCTGGCGGGCGGTTGTCCAGAGGAACTCGGACAGGTTTTGTGCGGATTCAAAACGGCTTAAAGACTGCGGAAAGTCGTTCTGCCGAAACACCTGTTCCTGTTCGAAGGCGGCCGCAAGGTCCTTTTCTGACTTAACAGCAGTTGTTTTGGAATATCCGATAGGTCTGCCGGAAACCGGAGACAGAAGGAAGATTTCCGCCCGCTGATGCAGATTGTCCAGCCATTGCGGATAGAGACGGCTTGTCAGGTCTTCGAAGAGCTGCCGGCCGACCTGGCGGCGGGGATCGGGACGAAACTGAACCCGGGCGGCCAGCTGTTCGAAGAGGGCAGGCAAATCGTAATGCTCTGAATAACTTTTCAGCTGGAGAAGGAGGATGCGGCCTTCCTGCGGTACGGCTGCGGCCAGGAGGATTTGTTCGCCTTCGGCCCGGGAAAAGAGCTGGATTTGAGCAAAGGTCAGCGGTCCCTCGAATGTCCGGATGGTACTGACGGGGCCGCTGAATTGACGGGCGATTCTTTCCAGAAATGCCTGAGGGGAAAGGGGCGGTTCAGTCAGTTTGTACTGCCATCGGACTTCTTCGGGAGGACCGGACCGCATTGAGTAGGTCGCGACAAGTGCAAAACTGTTATCCTGTTCATAGGTCCACTCGGTAAGAGTTTTCCAGCCGGGACCGACCGGCAGCACGACAGACAATCCCTCTCCGGGCAAAAGAATGGGCTCGGACAGCTGAATGGCAGAGCGTGCTTTGACCAGCAGCATCGCCAATCCCAATCCTGCGGCAAACAACAGCAGCAGAAAGGCGGATGCCAACGATGTTTTATCCGGATTGTTTGGTTTCATAAGGAGGCATCTTATCGGCGGGCAGGAGGGTTTTCAATCGAAGATTCAGATGGGAAGCCGGATAATTGATTTCGGGAGAATGACGGATTATCGGACTTTCGGCCGAAGAAATCATTGAAAAGGCGGAATTTTCGAGAGTTCAGGAGGATTGGTTTTCAGAAACAGTTTTTTTTGACCGATGAAGACAAATGGATATGCCCACAGTACGCGAACAATCTGCAGTTGGGTATAGGGATACAATATGACCGTTGAAACAACGACGAATCAGATAGAATATCTGGAGGGAAGTGGTCTTGTTAATCTCATCTCTCTTGCGTCTTTCCATCAGAAAACAGGGGTAATGACTTTTTTAGCCTCCGGACGATGGCAGGCAGTTCGCGTGAATATTCTGAAATGTACTGATCAAACCATTATTATTGAAACCTTGCCGAATGGGCAAGCCATATCTCAGAATATAAGAATAAACCAACCAGTCGGTATATGTTTCCGGATGGATTTTTCAAAATGTGTGTTCGAGAGTACAGTCGTTGGTCTCGATTCATCTGTTCTGGAAGGTCAAAGCGGGAAAGTTTTGCTGGAAATGCCGCATCGGATAGAGAAGATTCCGCGGAGGGCCTATCAAAGACAGCCGGTTCCCAAAGATATGAGCGTAAAGGTGCTGTTCTGGCACCGAGGATTTCTGGAAAAGGTCGGCACTGTACCAACGGATTGCTACTGGCAGGGGCAGCTGCGGGACCTTTCGGCGGGGGGACTGCGGATTGTTGCAGGTCTGGAAAAAAGGGATTGTTTTTCTATCGGACAGGTTTTCGGGATTCAGTTTACCCCGATGTGCTACCAGAAGCCGATATTAGCGGAGGGGCAGCTGCGTCATCTTCAGGAAGATAAAGAGAACCACACTCTCTGTCTTGGGGTTGAATTTTTGGGGCTGGAAATCAGTGTGGAGGGACGGGCTGTTCTGCAGCGGCTTTTGGAGACGGTCGAGGAATACCGCCGGCTCAATGAAGAGTCGGAATCTGCGGCGTTACCGTCGGGACAGTCTGATTCCATCTAAAATCCGCCGGGGGTTATGGCCGATAATCCCGCTGGGCGGGGTGAGCGGCCAGAAATTCCGTCAGCAGTTTGATGCACGCCTCCAAATCCTTCAGAGAAATCACCTCAACCGGCGTGTGCATATAGCGGTTGGGGATGCTGATAAGCCCTGCGGCCGCTCCGCCGCGGCAAAGCTGAATCGCGTTGGCGTCGGTACCGGTGCCGCGGGGCTCCGCCGTAACCTGAGTCGGGATTTTGTGGGCTTTGGCGGCCTTGAAGAGCTCTTTCTCGAGGATGGGGTTGATATTCGGGCCTCGATGGAGGATGGGGCCTTTGCCGAGCGAAACCTGGCCGGTTTTTTTGGGGTCGGTATCGGGATGGTCGCTGGCAAAACCGACATCGACGGCAATACCGGCGTGCGGATGGATTTTGTAGGAGGAGGTGATGGCTCCGCGAAGGCCGATTTCCTCCTGGACTGTGGCGACGCCGATGACGGAGATTTTCAGTTTGCGGCGGGAGAGGGCCCGAATAACCTCGGCGATGACGAAGGCGCCGGCCTTGTCATCCGTGGCGCGGGAGACGATTTTGTCGCCGTTCAGCCGGCGATAGGGGACATCGATAACCATTGGGTCGCCGACGGCTACACGCTTGAGGGCGTCTTTTTTGCTGGAGGCGCCGATGTCCACCCAGATGTTTTCCATTTCGACGGCCTTTTTCCGCTCATCGGGGGTCATCTGATGGATGGCTTTGCGGCCGATGACGCCGAGAACGGGGCCGTCGGCGGTGCAGATTTGCACCCGCTGGCCGATGAGCAGGGCGGGGTCCACCCCGCCGATTTGCGCGGTATAAAGGTATCCTTTGTCGTCGATATGGGTAATCAGCAGGCCGATTTCATCCACATGGCCGGTAATCATAAACTTAAACTCGGCGTCGGGATTCAGGACGGCGATGCTGTTTCCGTGCACATCCGCAATCAACTGGTCGGCATAGGGTTTGACGTACTCCCGCCAGATGCGTGCGGCGGGCTGTTCGTAGCCCGACGGGCTGGGGGCCTCCAGCAGGTTCTGCAGAAACTGTTCGGATGCTTTATTCATATCTGTCTGACCTTTCAGTGTTTTCGGCGTACGGCCGTCATTTTGTTTGGTTTTTTTAAAAACGGACAGTCGGGGCGGATTGTACCGGATGAGGTCGGCCTCGTCCAGAATCTTCTGGAGTTGGAGGCGGCGGGCCGGTATATAACAGGTATGGACCATTTGGAATTCAAAGGCAAAACGGCTGTGATTACCGGCGGGGGGCGGGGAATTGGTCTTTGCATCGCCAAAACCTTTCTGGAGGCGGGGGCCTCTGCGGTGCTGGCGGAGGTCGAGGCCCAGCTGGAGCCGAAGGCCCTGGCTTTTTTGAACAGCCCCGATGCACTGTTTGTCCAAACTGATGTTTCGGAGGAGGCATCGGTGCAGCGGATGGTGCGGCGGGCGCTCGAGCGGTTCGGCCGGATAGACTGTCTGGTGAACAATGCGGCTGTCGCCCGAAATGTGCCGGTGTCGGAGCTGTCTTATGAAGACTGGCGGCGGGTCATTGATACGGATTTGTCAGGGGCGTTTTTGTGTGCAAAGCACTGTGCGGCGGCCCTGAAGGAAGCCCGCGGGTCGATTGTCAATATCGCCTCCACGCGGGCGCTGATGAGTGAGCCGAACACGGAGGCGTATTCGGCGGCCAAAGGGGGGCTTGTGGCGCTGACGCACGCTTTGGCCGTCAGTCTGGGGCCGGCGGTGCGGGTCAACTGCATCAGTCCCGGCTGGATTGATACAACGGCGTATCTGCACGGGGCGCCGTCGCCGTGGGTGATTCGGTCTGAGGACCACGCGCAGCATCCGGCCGGGCGGGTCGGCAGACCGGAGGATGTCGCCCGGATGGTGCTGTACCTGTGCAGCCGGCGGGCGGAGTTTATCACCGGACAAAACTTCGTCCTGGACGGCGGGATGACCAAAAAGATGATTTACCTCGAGTAAACCCTTTTCGGAGAGTGCCGGTTATGACGAATGATACGCTGGTGTTGGGCATCCTCTGGTATGGGGTCTTTTTGGTCTCGTTGGTTTTTCACGAGGCGGCGCATGCGCTGGCGGCGTGGCGGCTGGGGGACCGGACGGCTTGGGAAGAAGGGCTGGTGTCCTTGAATCCGCTGCCGCATCTGAAGCGTGAGCCGCTGGGGATGATTTTTTTTCCGTGGCTGTCGTATGCGGCTTGGGGGTGGATGCTCGGCTGGGCCGGTACGCCGTATCATGCGGAATGGGCCCGGATGTACCCGAAACGGGCGGCCTGGATGGCGCTGAGCGGGCCGGCGGCCAATCTGCTCCTGGTGCTGGCGGCGGCCGGCGGGATTCGGCTGGGGCTGGCGCTGGAGTGGTTTTGGCCGGCGGACCGTATCGGGTTTATGAGCGTCGCCCAGGCCCGGCAGGACGGGCTGCTGCAGGGGATAGCGGTCCTGCTGAGTATTTTGTTCAGCTTGAATCTGGTGCTGTTTTTGTTCAATATGATGCCGGTAGCGCCGCTGGATGGGCAGGCGTGGATGATGCTGGTGCTGCCGGAGCCGGCGCGGACGTATTATCAGATGCTGATGAGTGTGATGCCGGTTCGCCTGATGGGGTTTTTTCTGGTGTGGACACTGCTGGGGCGCGTGTTTGCACCGGTCTTTCGACAGGCGGTGAGTTGGCTGTATATCGGATATTCGGCGACTTATTGAGGGCGGACGGATGAAAACACGGCGGCTTGGACAGACGGATTTGGAGCTGACGGTCATCGGGCTGGGGACGTGGGCGATCGGCGGGCCGTGGGAGTACGGCTGGGGGCCGCAGGAGGACCGCGATTCGCTGGAGGCGATTGAAGAGGCGATGGAATGCGGCATCAACTGGATTGATACGGCTCCGGTTTACGGCTGCGGGCATTCGGAGGAAATGGTGGGACGGGCGCTGCGGTCGATTCGACCTCGCCCGTTTGTGGCGACCAAATGCGGCCTCTTGTGGAATGAGCGCCGGGAGAAAATCAGCTGTCTGAAGGCCGACAGTATTGCCGCCGAATGCGAGGCCAGTCTGAAGCGGCTGGGGGTGGAGGTGATTGATTTGTATCAGATGCACTGGCCGCAGCCGGCCGAGCAGGTGGAGGAGGGCTGGGAGGCGATGGTTCGTCTGGTCGAGCAGGGCAAGGTGCGGTATATCGGGGTGTGCAACTGCGATGTGCCGCTGCTGGAGCGTTTGGCGAAGATTGCCCCGCCGGCGTCCCTGCAGCCGCCGTACAGTATGCTGCGGCGGGACATTGAAAAAGAGATTCTGCCGTACTGCGGGAAGAAGCAAATCGGGGTTGTGGCCTACAGCCCGCTTCAGAAAGGACTGCTGACGGGCAAGTTTACGGTCGAGTATCTGCGGACGCTGCCGCCGGATGACCATCGGATTGTATCGGATCCGAATTTCCGTCCGCCGCTGTTTGACCGCAATCTGGACAAAATCGAGCGGCTCAAGAGGGTGGCGGCGCAGGCGGGGCTGACGGTCGGGCAGCTGGCGATTGCGTGGGTGCTGCGGCGGCCGGAGATTACCTCTGCGATTGTCGGGGCCCGCCGGAGAGGACAGATTCGCGACTGGGTGCCTGCGGCCGATGCAGAGCTGCCGGAGCCGCTGCTGGAGGAAATCGAGAAAATCCTGCATGCGTGAAAGCGGCGGGACAGAACCAATCGGACAAACTTTCAGAATTGACGGGAAACAGGAGTATGGCAAGAGAGATGACAGTTTATACCAGCCCGCTGGTGGAGCGGAATGCCTCGCGGGAGATGGCGGAATTGTTCGGGCCGGACAGCAAGTTTCGCACGTGGCGGCGGATTTGGCTGGAGCTGGCCCGCGCCCAGAAGAAACTGGGGCTGAAGATTACCGAGGCCCAGCTTCGCCAGATGGAACAGCATCTGGAGGATATCGACTACAAGAAGGCGGCGGCGTATGAGCAGAAGCTGCGGCACGATGTGATGGCGCATATCCACACCTTTGCTGATGCCGCGCCGAAGGCCGCCCCGATTCTCCATTTGGGGGCGACCAGCTGCGACATTACGGACAATGCCGACCTGATTCTGATGCGCCGCGGGATGGAGATTCTGGCGGGCAAGCTGGCCTGTCTGATTGACCGGCTGGGCCGTTTCGCTCGGCAGTATCGGGCGCTTCCGACGCTCGGGTTTACGCATTTTCAGCCCGCTCAGCTGACGACGGTCGGCAAGCGGGCGACGCTGTGGGCGTATGATTTTGCGATGGATTTGGAGGAACTGGAGCGGCGGATACAGGAGCTGCCGTTTCGCGGGATTAAAGGCACGACGGGCACGCAGGCGTCGTTTCTGGCGCTGTTTGGCGGCAGCCACAGCAAGGTGCGCCGTCTGGAGCAGATGGTTGCCGGGGCTTTCGGGTTTTCGAAGGTTTGTGCCGTAACCGGCCAGACGTATCCGCGCAAGCTCGACAAGCTGATTGTGGATGTGCTGGCTTCAATTGCGCAGTCGGCGCACAAGATGTGCAATGATATCCGTCTGCTGGCCAATCTGAAGGAGATTGAGGAGCCGTTTGAGAGCTCGCAGGTGGGTTCTTCGGCGATGGCGTACAAACGCAATCCGATGCGGTGCGAGCGGGCGACGGGGCTGGCGCGGTTTGTGTTGTCACTGGCCGCCAGTCCGGCGATGACCGCCTCGGTCCAGTGGCTGGAGCGGACGCTGGACGATTCCTCCAACCGCCGGATTGTGCTGGCGGAAAGTTTTCTGGCTGTGGACGGGATTCTGGAGATTCTGATTAACGTCGCATCCGGTCTGATGGTTTATCCGAGGGTGATTGCGGCGCATGTGGAGGCGGAACTGCCGTTTATGGCGACGGAAAATATCCTGATGGCGGCCGTGAAGGCCGGCGGCAACCGGCAGGAGCTGCACGAGCGGATTCGGGTGCATTCGCATGCGGCGGCCGCACAGGTCAAGCAGTACGGAAAGAAAAACGACCTGCTGGAGCGGCTCCGGAACGACCCGGCCTTTGCCAAAGTGGATTTCCGCAAGGTGCTCAATCCGAAGGAGTACATCGGTCGGGCTCCGGAGCAGGTTGATGAATTCCTTCGCGGAGTCGCGGCCCCCATCCGCCGCCGGTACCGCCGACAGCTGAAGCATACCGCTCAGCTGAAGGTGTAGTTTCAAAAACAGCCAAGGGTTCTTGTTGCGGACATTTTGCTGAATGATATAATAAGCGTTATGGGAAAACTCACACCGGAACAAGTTGTCAGCACCTTAAACAATCATGCGGAGCATATTCGCGGATTTGGGGTGACACGTATCGGGTTGTTCGGGTCCTATTTGAAAGGATGTGCCGGAGAGGAAAGCGATCTGGATTTTCTGGTTTCTTTTGAGGACCCGACCTTTGACAGATACATGGAACTGAAATTTTTTCTTGAAGAGCTTTTTGGGAAAAAAGTTGATTTGGTGATAGAGGAAAATCTCCGGCCTGCATTTGCCGATGTCAAGAAGGCCGCCCGTTATGCCGAGGCAATATAAAATCTATCTGCAGGATATTCTCGAAGCTGCCGACAAGACTTGCCGTTATACCGAAGGGATGACGTATCAGACCTTTTGTGAGAATTCACTGGTAGTGGATGCGGTTGTGCGAAATCTTCAGATTATCGGAGAAGCGGCCAAAAAGATTCCCAAAGAAGTTCGGCAGGCACACAGCCGGGTAGAATGGCAAAAAATCGCCGGCTTGAGGGATATTCTGACTCATGAGTATTTGGAATCAATTTCAAAATCATTTGGGATGTTGTTGTGAACAAAATACCGGAACTGCAGCGGCAGATTCAGGAAATTGTCCGGGAACAAAACTGAGAGAAAAAAATGGATAAAAATCAGCTGGCCAGGCGGATTAAGGATGCATCGTATCTGGAGGGAGATTTTGTTCTGCGCAGCGGCAAGCGCAGCAAGTATTATCTGGACAAGTATCTGTTCGAGACCCAGCCGGATATCCTGCGGACCCTGGGAAAAGAGTTCTGCAGGCATCTGTCGCCGGAGGTGACGCGGATTGCCGGAGCGGAGCTTGGCGGGGTAGCGCTGGCGGCGGCGGCGGCGATGGAGTCCGGCAAGCCCTGGGTCATCATCCGCAACAGCAAAAAGGACTACGGCACCGGCAAGATGATTGAGGGCCGGCTCGAACCGGGCGATGTTGTGCTGCTGGTGGAGGATATCGCCACGACCGGCGGGCAGGTGCTCGAGGCGGCCAAAATCATCACCGAAGCCGGTGCGCGGGTGGACCGGATTGTCTGTGTGATTGACCGCAAACAGGGGGCACGCGAAAATATTGAAAAAGCGGGCTACCGGTTCGAAAGCATCCTGACCAAGGAAGACCTCGGCATCACGGATTAGTTTGCCGCAAGGAGTTTTTCAATCATCCGAACGATGCAGCCGGCGGTGCGCCGCTTGCTTTGATAAGGCAGGGCCAGCCAGGGACCGGACGGGGATTTGAGGAAGACGGCGGACTGCTCAGCGCCGATGGCGTCCGGTTTGTTGGCGACAATCAGGTCGAGATTTTTCTTAAGAAGTTTCTGCTCGGCGTTCTTCTTCAGATTTTTGTCCTCGAGGGCAAACCCGACCAGAATCTGTCCTTTCTTTTTGTGCCGGCCCGCCCATGCCAGGATATCGGGCGTCGGTTTGAGCCGGAGCGTCAGGATTTTCTTGCCCTTTTTCATCTTTGTTTTTTCTTTTTTGGCCGGCGTATAGTCCGACACGGCCGCCGTCATAATCAGACAGTCGCTTTGGGGAAATTTCTTTTTCACGGCCCGGAACATATCCTCACAGGAGACGACGCGGAGGAGTTCGGCCTGAGCCGGGGGCTTTAGAGTCGTCGGGGCCGAAATCAGGGTCACGCGATGGCCCGCTCGCAGGGCTGCACGGGCTAGGGCGTAGCCCATCTGTCCGCTGCCGGCATTGGACAGAAAGCGGACCGGGTCAATGTATTCCCGTGTGCCGCCGGCCGTAATCAGGATTCGCCGTTTCTTTTTCGATGCAGCCATATTGGTTTGCTTTAGACACCAAAACTGGTTCCGACGGCTTTGGCGGCGGCAATCAGCGGGTCTTTGAGCGGAACGGTTTTGATTTTGCCGGCCACGCGGCTGAGCGGTATCGAGCCGAGCGAACCGTTTTTCCAGATAACCAGGTGGTTTTGGACCCCCTTCATCAGCAGCTCGAGGGCATAATAGCCGAACTGGGTGCCCATGTTGCGGTCAAAGGGGGTGGGGGTGCCGCCGCGCTGGAGATGGCCGAGGTTGACGCCGCGGCAGGACAGCCCCGTCATTTTGGACAGCTGCTCGGCCAGCATATACGAGATGCCGCCCAGTCGAATCGGGTCGGGGCTGTCGGATTCTTTTTTGAAGACGACCATTTTGCCGCCTTTGGCCTTGGCGCCTTCGGCGATGGAGATGATGCTGAAGCGGCGGCCTTTGCGCGAGCGAGCCAGCACGACTTCCGCCACGCGGTTCAGGTCGTAGGGGATTTCGGGAATCAGGATGACATCGGCCCCGCCTGCGGCGCCGGCGTGCAGGGCAATCCAGCCCGCGTAGCGGCCCATCACTTCGACAATCATTACGCGGTGGTGCGAACTGGCGGTCGTGTGAATCTTGTCGATGGCCTCGGCGGCGGTCGTTACGGCGGTGTTGAAGCCGAACGTCAGGTCCGTGCCGTACACATCGTTGTCAATGGTTTTCGGCACACCCATAACCGTCAGGCCCTTTTTGGCAAAGGCAGCGGCAGAGGCCATCGTGCCGTCTCCGCCGATGCAAATCATCGCTTCGATGCCGTGCTTTTCGAGGTTGGCGATGCACAAATCGGATACATCGCGGTTGCGGACGGTCTTGCCGATGGGCATCGGATAAGCGAAGGGGTTGGTTTTGTTGGAGGAGCCCAGAATCGTGCCGCCCAGCGTGAGGATGTTGCTCACATCGTCAAACGTGAGCGGACGGATGCGGTTTTCAATCAGCCCCAGATACGCGTCTTCAACGCCGTACACCTCCAGGCCGTACTTGTTGATAGCGGTTTTTGTGACGGCGCGGATGACGGCGTTCAGACCGGGACAGTCGCCGCCGCCGGTCAGGATGGCGATTCGTTTGATTTTCTTTGCCATAGTCAGGCCCTTTCGTTTCTGTGGATGATGCCGTTTACTCTATCGGCAATCCGGGAAAAAACAAGGCCTTCGGCAAAGATTTGAATGCAATTTTATCTATCGAGCATCCAATGCCCCGCCAAAACGCTGAATTCATACAGGTCCACGACACAGTCGCCGTTGAGGTCCCAGGCGGACGTTTCGGCGCACTCCGTTTGAAGCCAGACCGACACGAAGGCGGCCAGGTCTTCGAGGTCCACCCATTCATCAGCGTTTGCATCTCCATACAGCCCGACAAACCACGGCGACAGATATTGTCCGGCAATAACCTGTCGGCTCAGCCCCGGTCCTTCCCAGGCGACCGCCAGATGGTCCGGCCCGCTGTCTTCTTTGTGGAGGATCTCGATGTAGTATTTGCGGCCGGCGGTCAGCGAGACGGCGGCTGAACGCTGCGAGGGATATTTGTCCCACTGTCGGGGATTGGTTCCGGAAACGGAGGCAATCAGGGCGGCGTTGGCCCAAGAGCCGTCCGTACTGAGCCAAAGCTGGGCCTCATTGTCACCGGCGATATAGAAGGTGTATGACCCTGTAGCCGGCGGATGCAGATAGCCGCGGATGCGGGTCCCGTAGGAATCCGCCCAGTTGGTCGGGCCTTCGAGATTGGCCGGCCAGTCGCGTCCGGACGGAGCGTTGGGATAGGACGGATGGGATGTCAGATGGCTGACCGTGCCGCCGGCGATTCCGGTCCAGGTTTCCCGCAGGATTCGTCCCATTGCCGTTGTGTTGATTGTAACGGGGACTTCATAGAGCGTATCCGATTCGTTGCCGTAAATGTCCTTTGCCGTCACAGCATAATAATAAGTTAGACCGGCCGAGACGTCGGTATCGAGGAAGGCCGACTCGGTTATGCCGGAATTCGTCAGGAGGATATAGTCCCCTGTTGGACCGACGGCCCGATAGACGTTGTAGGCGGCCAAATCCGCTTCGGTATTGTCCAGCCAGTCCAGCAGCACAGCGTCGTTTTCAATCCGTGCCCACAGGCCGGCCGGAGCGTCAGGGGCTTGTGTGTCGGGATGGAGCAGCCAATCCAGATACACTTCGAGGTTGGTGTAGTCGGAGCTGAGCGTGTAGGAATTTCGGTCGGCGGGATTGGAGGGATTGAGCCCGTTGGCTGTTTCCCAGTAATCGGGCATTCCGTCGTGATCGCTGTCTGCCGGGGCCGGAGCGGAAGCCAACGGCGGCCAGAAGCGGTTCAGCTCCTCCGGCGGGGCGGTCGGAAGGGGGGTATTGTAAACAAAATCCCCGGTGCCGTTGATGACATCGCTGACGATTCTTTGGTCCACGGAATCACGCACCAGACTGGCTCCGGCGGAGGCCAAAACATCCTGCAGGGCCTGATGGGCGGAGGTGGTGGTCACCGGTTCCATCGGAATTTGGTAAGAGCGGGCCTTGTAGGCATCAATTTCCGCGGATGTAAATCCGTTGAATGTGACTAAATCCCACTGATTGGGATAGACGGTGACGGTATTGTAATTGGCCCCGTGGGCATTGCCGGCCCAGTAGGCATAGGCGTATTTGCAGTCTTCTTTGAAGGCCTTGGTGCCGGAGGAGCCCGGACCGCGGATAAAGACATTGCCGACAAAGTTGTAGCGGCTCATTGTGTCTGTATCGGCATTATAGCCCGGATGCGTGCCGGACCAGTTATAGACTACATTATTGCGGAAGTCGAAGTAAAGTCCGTCCGGATCAGAAGCGATTTTGACATAGTTGCCCGGACGAGGATTCCGTCCTTTGTTGTGGGCGTACAGATTGTGGTGATAGGATTTCCGTTCTCCGTACTGGCCGCGGATGAGGGAGCCGTAGCTGTGATTTTCGAAGGTCAGGGCTTCACTGAGGATGCACCACTGAACAGTGACGTTGTTGGAGCCGTCCTGACAGGAGATAGTCTCATCCCGTGCATAGGAAGCGCTGACGTGGTCGATGATGATGTTGCTGCCGCTGTCGATGTCAATGGCATCGCCGCTGGAATTCGCGCCGCCTGCATCCACCCGCACTCGAATGTAGCGAATGATGACGTTGTCGGCGCCGCTCAAATAAATGCGGCCTTTGATGCAGATGCCGTCGCCCGGGGCCGTCTGGCCGGCGATGGTGGTGTTGGACTTGGGCCGCAGGAGAACGTCCCCCAGTTCAATCGTTCCGGAGACCCGAAAGACAATCGTGCGGTTGGGCTGACTGACGGCATCGACAATCGAGCCCGGCCCGCTGTTGTTCAGGTTGGTGACTTCATAGACGGTTCCGCCGCGTCCGCCCGTGGAAAAGCGTCCGGCACCTTCGGCTCCCGGAAAAGCAAGAGGTATGCAGAAAGCGTTGGCGGAAATCAGCATAACAAGAAAGACGGCGGCAAAAGGCCTCGTTAAAGAAGTGTTGTTGTTCATCCCCTCAGCTCCTGATGGTGATGATTCGGTTTCTTCGCGGCTCTATCCTGCTTGCAAAACAGACCCGCCCGGGTGCTGAACGGCGCCCCCGAAAAGAGATATCATTATCCGTAATTGTACGGATACTCTAAGAAAAAATCAATCAAAAACCACTTATAGGGTTATATAGATGGAGATTATCTTTTTTGTGTTTTTCCCAGAAAAGTTGTCTATTTTGACTTCAATTCGAGTATAATACAGTATGTGGAACCTTCTATAGTAGGGGGGTACAGGTGGAGATGATAACAAAAAGTTCTCGGCATCAGTGTGTTCGGCAGGCCGTTTGTGTTTTGGTGTTTTTTCTCTTGATGATTTCCGCTGTTTATGGTCTGGAAGTTACAGGCACAATTACTTGTCATGACCCCTCTACCATCATTTATGAAAACGGTCGATACTGGTATTTCTCGACCAACAATAACCTGAGTGCTCGTTATTCGACGGATTTGGTCACGTGGTATTCCGGTACTCGGCCTTTCAGCTACAGCAGCGGTGTGCCGCCTTATATGGCCTCCTACCTTTCTACCTGCGAAGGAAGCGGGCCGTGGAATCTGTGGGCGCCGGACATCATTAAAGTCGGGAATTTGTACTATCTCTATTATTCCCGCAATATGTGTTATGACTATAACTGCACAGAACAATCGGTCTGCGGACTGGCGATTGGTTCAAACATTTTGAATAGGGATTGGGTGGACCAGGGGGCTGTTTTATGGACGAGTTTGTGCACGGATTATCGGCGGAGCATCGATCCGGCACTTTTGTTTGACACGGCCGGCAATCTTTGGCTGGCGGCCGGCTCGTTCGGACATCCGAGCACAAACGGCTGGACATATGGAGGCATCTGGCTCTATCAGATTGACCCGGCCACCGGCAAGGTCAAAAGCGGGACGACTCCGACGCAGCTGGCACGGGCGTGGATTGAAGCGGCTTATCTTTATTATAAGGACGGCTATTATTATCTGTTTTTCAATCAGGAACGCTGCTGTGCAGGCGTGAACAGTACGTATTTTATCCGCTATGCACGGGCCGCGAATATCACGGGGCCGTATTTCGACAGGGATGGAATCAATGTTCTCACGCAGGATACCGGCTCGCTGTTTCTGGGGCGGGATTACACGGCCAATTACAATACGGACGGCACACCAAAGCCGGAGCTGGGCTCGGTAGGACGGGAAATCGGTCCGGGGCACATCGGAATTTTCACCGCTCAGGACGGCCTGGAGATGTTCTCATTTCATTTCTATGATGCCGATGACAACGGGATAGCCAAACTCGGGCTTCGAACGCTGATTTGGGGAGATGACGGCTGGCCGCGGGCCGGCTGGAATCTGCCGGACGGAAACTATGCGATTGTCTGCGGAATGAACCGGGACCCGGGTGCGCCGGCAGGGGGCCTTTATCTGGAGGCGGCGGACGCGTACACCGACGCAGTTCAGATGAACAGCTGGAAAGGCGGAACGGATCAAATCTGGACGTTTACGCGGGTAGGGCTCAATCAGTACAAAATTGCCTGTCTGGCCAACGGCAAGGTGCTCGCGGTGGTCAGTCCGGATGAAAATCCGAGCAATATTTACGGCCCGGGCAAGCCGGTTAAACTGGTGCCGTACAGCAGCACGAATAACGCCCATCGGTGGTATGTCGTTCAGACAAACAATCGCGGCTTTCGGATGCTGAATGTTGCCACGTCGATGGCGCTGGAGGTCGCCGGTGCGCAAAATGCGGTTGGGGCTTCAATCGATGTCGGCAGCTGGGATTCGTCGCAGCCGGGACATCAGTGTTTCTGGCTGGCGCCGGCGGGGATGTATTCGATGGAGATGCAGTACGGCGGGCTGCCGGCCGGCGTGGCCAATACCAGTTCAGGCACGCGGCTGGCGCTGGCCGACTGGACGGGGTCGAATCTTCAGAAATGGCGGTTTGTTCCAACGTTTGACGGTTATACGAAAATTGTCAATGTCGCCAGCAGTCTTCCGGTGGATTTGCGGAACGGTTCATTTTCGGACGGAGAGTATATCCGCCAATGGACGGATTTGAACAATGATGCTCAGAAATGGGCGATTGAACCGCTTACGGACGGTTCTTTCCGCATCCTCAATAAGATTACAGCCAAGGCCGTCTCTGTGGCCGGCTCGACCAGTGGGTCTTACACGCGTCAGTGGCGATGGCTCCACACGCTGGCTCAGCAGTGGCGGTTTACGCAGCAGGCGGCTTCGCCGAATGCCCGGACATGGACGGGCGGCGGCACCTCTGGAGATTGGTCTGAAGTTGCCAACTGGGATGTGCCCTCGTACGGGGCGGACAATCTGCTGTTCGGCGGGATGCTTCAGACGGCAGCGAACAACAACCTGGCGGCTGACAAACAGGTCAATGGGATTCGGTTTTTGAATACGGCAGGCGGCTTTACCCTTTCTGGCAATCGCATTTTGCTGCTGGGGGATATTGTCAATGAGTCGCCTTCTGTGCAGACAATCGCAATGCCGCTTCAGCTGGCAGGCGGCAGACGGTATTGGCTGGCTGCTCAGGCGGGGGATTTGATTATCAGCGGAGCCATCAGCGGCGATGGGCACGTAGCCAAGGGCGGTGCCGGAACACTGACGTTGGCAGGCCCGTGCACCTACACCGGGGCTACACGCATTCTGGCGGGCACCCTGAAGATGGGGGCTGACCTGGCTTTGCCGATTTCGACGGACCTGACGATTGAGCCGGGGGCGGTTCTGGATTTGAACGGACATGAAATTACGGTGAGTGCGCTCACGAATCTGGGGGCGATTGTCAACAGCAGCTGTCAGGGGGCCGTGCTGAATGTTCTGACGCCGCCGCAGACATGGGTCTTGCCGGGCAATGGGATGGACGGTCTTGCGGCCCTGGCGGAGCGCTGGCTGTCGGGGGAATGCGCCGGACCAGATTGGTGCATGGGCGCCGACCGCAATCAGAGCGGGCAGGTCGATTTGGCCGACTTGGAAAACCTGGCCGCACTATGGTTGAACTGCTTATAGCGACTATTGATATTGTATCTCGGTAATTATCTGTTTGTGGAAATAGGATAAGTCTTGTTATCGGACAAAAAGTCGGACAAACTATATCTACATAGTCGCCATGGGTTGTCGATATAAAGCCAAATTCTATTAATAGATTCCTGCCTGCGCGGGAATGACAATGACTTATAGAAGATCTGCGGGGAATAATGAAGGTCTGTGCGGGAATAACAATTTGCAGGGACAAGGGTCGCAGGAGTAATAAGAGGTTTTGTTTGTCAGAATAGAAGATTGATTATTCCCGTAATATTTCTTATAATAACCTTTCAGAAAAGGAGTTCTTTTTCAAGATTCGGATGCAGGAGGTTCATTCACGTGCCGATATTCAAAGGAGGAGCTGTTGTCATAAAGGGTCATGACGGGAAGCCATTTGAGTTAACTGAACAAACATGGCGGCACATTGTACAAGATAATAGCAGGAAATACCTTGAAGCGCACTTCGATAAAATCGCAGAAACATTACAGCATCCGGACTTTATATTAAAAAGTCCGAAAGAGAATTCTGTAAAAGCATTCGTGAAATTTTTTGATGACTTTTATATTTTGAACACGGTAACCGCACGAGTTTACTTGTATGTGTTAGTCAATGTCAACAATCGCAGGATCAGAACCGTTTACACGAATCCTGTGCTGAAGGGGTGGGAGCAAGAATGGAAGAAAAAATGAACATTACGCATCATTATGATGAAGAGGCTGATATTCTTTATATTGATTTCGGTTCGAACGAACCTTGTTTCACGGAGGACATTGACGGAGTTGTAATGTTAGAAATCGGCTGGTTCAGCAAACTGCCCAGGGGTATCAAAGTCATAGGCCCTAAAGCTCATCATATGAAATCGTTCAATTTTCAGTTGATCATAAGAAAATGCAGAGATTTGCTGCGGAATCAAGCCAAACAGATAGAGAATCAGGAATCCTATCTCCAAGAGTTTTTAAAGAACAAGTTTAAGGAACTTGCTCTTTCTTAGCTTTCAGCCAAACTGCTTGAATTTCTGCAATCGCTCGCTGTTTTATCGCTACATCGTTTTTTTCTTTGGGGCCGACTATTTTGCTGCGGAGAGGGATTTTTTGGCAGCGGCGGCGACGGCTTCCGGTGTGATGCCGAAGTTTTTGTAGCAGACCTTGTACGGCGCCGACACGCCGAACGTGCTCATCCCGACAAACTCGCCCCACGGGCCGATCCAGCGGTCCCAACCCATCCGCACGCCGGCCTCGACGCCGACGCGTGCCTTCATCGATGAGGGAATGACGCTTTCCTTGTAGGCGGCGGGCTGCCGTTCAAAGAGTTCCCAGCAGGGCATCGAGACAACCTGCGAACGGATGCCTTCGGCGGCAAGAATCTCGCGGGCCTGAAGGGCGATGTGCACCTCCGAGCCGGCCCCCAGCAGCAGCACCTGGGGATTGTCGTCCTTGATGAGGACGTAAGCCCCTTTGACCAGATTGGCGGCGCTTGCATATTTGCTCTGGTCGAGCACGGGAACCCCCTGACGGGTGAGGGCCAGCGCGATGGGCTGGTCGCGATGTTCGAGTGTGTATTTCCAGGCCTGGGCGGTTTCGTTGGCGTCGGCAGGACGAATCACCAGCAGATTGGGAATCGCCCGCAGGGAAGCCAGATGCTCGACGGGCTGATGGGTCGGGCCGTCTTCGCCCAGCCCGATGGTGTCGTGCGTGAAGACGAAAATCGTCGGATATTTCGACAGGCACGCTACCCGCAAAGCGCCCCGCATATAATCGGAAAAGACCATAAACGTGCCGCCGTAGGGGCGAATCAGGCCGCTGACGGCCATTCCGTTCATAATGGCGGCCATGGCATGTTCGCGGACGCCGTAGCGGATATAGCGGCCGGTGAGATTGTTTTTCTGGAAATCCGTTGCGCCTTTGAAGCGGGTGTTGTTGGAGGGTGTCAGGTCGGCTGAACCGCCGATAACCAGCGGCAGGTGCGGCATTAGGGCATCAAGTGTTTTGCCGGATGCCTGACGCGTGGCGACGGACGTGCCCGCCTCGAATTTCGGCAGCAGTGGTTCAATCTCAATTGGAAGCCGGCCGGCCAGGGCATCCGTAATTTCTTTGGCCTCCTGCGGATAGGCCTGAGCGTATTTGGCAAAGAGGGCCTCGTACTCTTTTTGGAGACGGGCGCCTTTCTGTTTGGCCTGCCCCATATGAGCGGCGACTTCCTCCGGTACGACAAAGGTCTTCTCCGGGTCCCAGCCGGCGTTTTTCTTAATCAGCTTGCATTCTTCCACGCCCAGCGGGGCGCCGTGGGCGGTATGGGTGTCCTGGAAATTCGGGCTTCCGAAGCCGATATGCGAGCGGAATTTGATGAGCGTGGGTCTGCCGTTGGGTTTTTTGGCGATTTCGAGGACGCGGTCCAGCTCGGCGATGTTGTGGCCGTCGCCGCCGACGGTGTGGACATTCCAGCCGTAGGCCTCATACCGCTTGGCGACATCTTCAGTAAAGGATAGATGGGTTTCGCCGTCGATGGTGATGCCGTTGTCATCGTAAATAACAATCAGGTTATCCAGTCCCAGATGGCCGGCCAGACTGGAGGCCTCGCCGCTGACGCCTTCCTGAAGGCAGCCGTCACCGGCGATGACGTAGATTTTATAGTCAAAAATCGGGAATCCGTCCTTGTTGTATCGTGCGGCCAGGTACTTTTGGGCAATGGCCATGCCGACGCCGTTGGAGATACCCTGGCCCAGCGGTCCGGTTGTGACCTCGACTCCCGGGGTGTGTCCGTATTCCGGATGGCCGGGGGTCTTGCTGCCCCACTGACGGAACTGTTTCAGTTCGTCCAGCGGCAGGTCAAACCCGCACAAGTGAAGCAGGGCGTACAGGAGCATGCTGCCGTGTCCGGCCGAGAGGATGAAACGGTCCCGGTTGAGCCATTTCGGGTCGGCGGGATTAAATCGGAGGTGCCGCATCCAGAGTGCATAGGCAGCGGCGGCCATCCCCATCGGCATCCCAGGATGCCCGGAATTGGCAGCCTGAACCCCATCCATCGCCAGAAAACGGATGGTTTCCACACATTTCATATCCAGAGCCGAAAGACCTGTTGCATTCGCGTTCGCCATAAAAAACCTCAAAAAATAGAAAGATTTTATGAAACAGAATTGAAAAGTACCGTATTGTATTAAGTTAGGATGGTCGTTTCAAGCGTTTTTGCGGCTTAATTTTTTCGGAAGAAATCCAACAATACAATTAGTTATAGCAATTATATTATAAGTGAATCTTTTTTATTGTTTATGATTGTTTCAAAAAACGACGAAGGGAGTGTTTTTGTAAGTTCTTATAAATAATTGATATATGATTAACCGTTTTCGGAACAGATTTGTTTTTGTTTGGTTTGCGGCATAATACGATTGACTTATTAAGTTTTTTCGAGTATTATCCTTTGCAATCATGACAACAACTAAAAGACTATCACGGACGACGCAGTCTAAGGCGAAAAAAACCACCTCCTCCGTTGCTGTCGAAAAAATCAAACGCACTGTGAGTGCGTTTCGGACTTACGAACAGGCGATGAAATACCTGTTCGATCGGACGGACTACGAGAGGCAGGAGCGGCTGCGCTATAACATCACTACGTTCAACCTTGACCGGATGAACAATCTTCTGAAGGGGCTTGGGAACCCCCACAAGAAGATAAGGTGTGTCCACATTGCAGGGACAAAGGGCAAGGGTTCTACGGCGACGATGTTGGCCAAAATGCTCGAGGCCAACGGCTACAAAGTCGGTCTGTACACCTCTCCGCATGTAACGACGCTGCATGAGCGCATTGTCGTCAACTCGGAAATGATTTCAAAGAAGGCGATGCTGGACCTTCTGAATCGCGTGTATCCGGTTGTGGAAAAGATGGCCGAACGGCAGGATACGCCGACCTTTTTTGAGATTTTTACGGCCTTGGCCTTTCTGCATTTTGTGGAGGAAAAGGTTGATATTGCCGTTATTGAGACCGGCCTGGGCGGACGGCTGGACAGTACCAATGTAATTACACCGGAGGTTGTCGGCATTACGAGCATCAGTCTGGACCATATGAATCTGCTGGGGCCGACGATTGACTGTATTGCCCGCGAGAAGGCCGGTGTCATCAAGGAAGGCATTCCCGTCGTGACGGTTCCGCAGGACCCGCTGGCGGTGCGGGTCATCAAGAAGCAGGCGCAGGCCCTGAAAGCCCCGCTGTGCGTGACGGGCAAGGATATTGATTTTTCGTATCGGTTTGAGTCGTCACGAGAACATGGACCGCACAATCGAATCTGCCTGACGACGCCGTACAGCCGGTTTGAGCATTTGCGTGTGCCGCTGCCCGGAGAGCATCAGGCCATCAACTGCGGTCTGGCTTTGGCGATGCTGGATCAGCTCAAACAGCGCGGATTCCAGGTAGATGACAGCAAGGCCGTCGAGGGGCTCAGCAAAGTTTCGCTGATTGGGCGGATGGAAATGATTTGCAATGACCCGCGAATTCTGGTCGATGCGGCTCACAATGCCGCCAGCATTCGGGCCCTGATTCAGGCCATCGGTCAGCATATTCCGTATGATTCGATGATTATTATTTTCGGCTGCAACAACGACAAGGATGTTCGCGGGATGCTCACGCAGCTTCAGTATGGAGCCGACAAAGTCATCTTTACGCGAAGCAACAGCCCCAAGGCCGTCTATCCGCAGGAATTGGCGGACCTCTATACGGAAATCTGCGGCAAGATGTGCCAGACGGCGATGTCGCTGCGAGAGGCGGTCCGGATTGCCCGCAGTGTGGTCACGCGTGAAGATTTGATCTGCATCACAGGCAGTTTCTATCTGGTTGGGCAGGCCAAAGAACAAATAGAGACCCGTCCACCCGCCTAATATTCAACAAGCAGAGCGGGCAACTTTGCCTATTTTAACAAGGACGTAAAAGCATTTCTTTTTTTGTTTTTTTTGTTGAAGGTCGTGTACTGTCAGAGTATAATTACAAGTCAGGAGCTTGCAATCTTCACAAGCAAAACCAAAAGGGAATTGTATTAGGGAGCAATGGAAAGGAACCGAATTATGAAGAAGATGATGGTTGTGTTGGTGTTGTGTGCGATGGCGGCAGCCGCTTCGGCACAGGAATGGAAGACAACAGTGGATTTGAGCTACACCTCTCGGTACATCCGGCGCGGCTATGATATTCTGGATAATGCCGGCGCTTTCCAGCCCAGCATTGATTTCTCGCATGAGAGCGGACTGGGCGCCAGCATCTGGATGTCCTATCCGGAGCGGGGCGGCTGGACCAATGACCTGATGGACAGCCGTGTGAATCTGACCGAGTATGACTACACCGTTTACTATAAGGGCAAGGCCCTCGGCGGTGACTGCTGGGAAACCGATTACAAGCTCGGCTGGCGGTATTTTGATTGTATTGATACGTACACAAAGGCCTGGGATATGCAGGAAGTCTTTGTGGAAGCCGAGATGCCCAAGCTGACCGGCAATGAAGTCGTTCCGCACGTAGCGGTTTATCAGCTGTGGCCTGCCCGCAGCAAGTCGGACATCAAGGATGCTTCCGGCACGATTTATCTGATGGGTTTTAATTACAACCTGCCGACCGATCTGCCGCTGACGTTCTCGTGGGATCTGGTCTTTAATGACGGTGCGATGTATTCCGATCACGATTGGTCGCACATGGTTTGGGGCCTGAAGAGCCAGTTCAAGTGCCCGATGACCGGTGCCAAGATTGTGCCGGCTGTCTATTTCCAGAACTCCTTCGAGGACACGGTCAACAAGAACGACGAGTACTGGGGCACGATTTCCTACAGCTTTGCGTTCTAAGCAAGCGCAGCGTTTTCGGTTATCCAAGGCCGGGTGTTATGAACCCGGCCTTTTTTGTTGCTTCAACGAAGGAGAGGGCCGAGATCTTCTGCAATCTCTTCGGCCAGTCGGCAGAGAGCATCTTTGGCGGGGGAGTCTGTCAGCGGCTTCAAACAATCGCAGGCCTTTTTTTTGAGATGTTCGATGCGCCGTTTGACGTGAAGAAGGACGGGTGATTGTTTGATTTGTTTGGCGATTGTTTTATGTTTTTTCGGATCGCCGAGAGAAACAACAGCCCGCTGTTTTTCTTTGTTCGAGAGGGTTTTGAGCCACAGGATAACCGGCAGGGTTGGCTTTCCTTCCGCCAGGTCGGTTCGGACGGTTTTTCCGGTTTTTCTTTCGGAGGAAAACAGGTCCATCGCATCATCCCGAATTTGGAACGCCAGTCCGAGATAACGGCCGTATTTTGCGAGCGATTCGACCGACGTTTCGTCCGCTTCGGCCCATTGGGCGCCGAGCGTGCAGCTGAAGGCAAACAAAGCGGCCGTTTTGGAGGCGATGATTTGCCGGTAGAGTTCTTCGGAGATTTGCCAGTCGCCGCGATGATAGTTTTGGAGCAGTTCCCCCTCACAGATTTGCTGAGCGGTTTGGAGAATCTGCTCAGAGATGACGGGCGGACGGAGCCGGGCGCCGAGGGCCAAAGCGCGGCTGAGCAGAAAATCGCCCAGCAGGACGGCCGCCGTATTGCCCCACAGGGCATTGGCGGACAGGCGTCCGCGGCGGAGGACCGCCCGGTCCACGACGTCATCGTGGAGCAGGGTTGCGGTATGAATCAGTTCGACAATTGCCGCCAGGTCAATGTGAATCGGCTTGGCTTGTCCGCAGGCCCTGGCGCTGAGCAGGAGCAGCCGAGGGCGGAGCATTTTGCCGGGATTTTCGGTCAGATTTTTCAGCCGCTCGGCCAAAAACGGCTTATCCGTCAAGAGGGTTCGGCGAATTGTATCCTGAACGCGCTGGAGGTCCGCCTGCACGGCCTGTTCAATCGACTCGAAGGCCGTTTGAGATGATGATTCAGGCGTGGGCATAAGCGTAGAACTTCTCGCGCAGTCTTCGCGTAATCGGCCCCGGCTTTCCGTCGCCGATGATGCGTCCGTCCATCTCCACAACGCCGATGACTTCCGCGGCTGTTCCGGTCAGGAAAAATTCGTCGGCCGTATAGAGGTCGAACCGGGTCAGATTTTTTTCGATAATGGGAATCCGTTCTTCCCGGGCCAATTTGATAACAACCCTTCGCGTAATGCCGTCCAGCGAACCGGCCTGCACGGGCGGGGTATAAAGTGTTCCTTCCGAGACGATGAAAATATTGTCGCCGGAGGCCTCAGCCACGTAGCCGTCGTGGCTGTAGAGAATCGCTTCGGAGGCGCCGGCATCGACGGCCTCGATTTTTGCAAAGATGTTGTTCAGATAGTTCAGACTTTTCACCTGCGGCGGGATGCTCATCGGATGATTGCGAATCGTCGGAACGCTGATGACTTTGAGCCCTTTTTCATAAAGTTCCGCCGGATAGAGGCGGATTTTGTCGGCGATGATAATCACGCAGGCGCGTTTGCACAAAAAGGGATTCAGTCCCAAGTCGCCCACACCTCGTGTGACAACCAGACGAATGTAGCCGTCGGTAATCTGGTTTGCCCGGACGGTTTCTTCCACGGCCTTTTTGAGAGTCGGCAGGTCCATCGGGATTGTCAGGCGGATGACCTTGGCGGACTTGTAAAGGCGTTCAAGGTGGGCATCGTGTTCAAATATTTTTCCGCCGTAAACTCGAATCCCCTCAAAGACCCCGTCTCCATAGAGCAAACCATGGTCAAAAACGGAAACTTTTGCATCCTCCTGATTGACTAATTTGTCATCCAGCCAGATTTTCAAACCCATGAGCAACTCCGAATGCATTATTTGATTTTCGGTTCCTCGACAATTCTGCCGTCCTCGAGGTGAACAATTTCTCCGGCCATTTCTGCAATCCGAAGGTCATGCGTGACCATGATAATGGTTTGCCCGCCTCGGTTAAGCTCATTTAGGACTTCTAATATACCAGAACCGGTTTTTGAGTCAAGGTTTCCGGTGGGTTCGTCAGCCAGCAGCAGGGCGGGTTTGTTTATCAGGGCCCGCGCGATGGCCACCCGCTGACGTTCTCCGCCGGACAGTTCAAAGGGGCGGTGTCGGAGGCGACCGCCCAGCCCAAAGCGCTCGAGCAAGGCCGCCGCCGTCTCCTGAAGCTCCTTTTTTTTCTTCAAATATCCGGCTGAGCCGTTGGAAATCATGGCCGGAAGCAGGGTGTTTTCGAGGACATTGAGTTCGTTGAGGAGGTGATAAAACTGGAATACGAAACCAACGGATTGGTTGCGGTAACGATTCAGCTGAGCGGCGGAGAGCCGGCTGATGTCTTTTCCTTCAAATTCTACACTTCCGCTGTCCGGTTTATCCAGGGCGCCCAAAATATGAAGCAGTGTGCTTTTGCCGCTGCCGGAGGCGCCTACAATCGCGGTAAAGGAACCGGTTTGAACCTTCAGCGAAACCCCTTTGAGGACGTGAAGGGTCTGCTTGCCCATCGGATAGGACTTGTGGATATTCTTTGCTTCGATGATTGTTTTCATTGTTGTTCCTGTGTTTGTTTGGGCGATTATACCTGGCTGACCCGAAGCACCTCCACAGTTTCTTTTTGGGCGGCCTGAACGGCCGGTATCAGAGCCCCTGCCAGACAAGCTGCGATGGCGGCCAGCCCGACACTCACCAGAAATCCCGGCTGAATCTGATTTGGAATCTGACCGATGGCATAGATGGTTCGGTCCCACAGCTGGAAATCAAAGTGTTCGAAAAGCCAGTTTTCAATGGGGTTGATGTACACAAGGAACAGGCAGCCGCCGGCTGCTCCCAACAGGGCGCCGGAAAGGCCGATGAGCGCGGCGAAATTGAGGAAGACCTGAGCGATTCTGACTTTTGACATTCCGACACTTTTGAGAATGCCGATGTCTTTGCTTTTGTGGCCGACCAGCATATAGAAAATCACGAAGACAATAAAGACCGTGATGAGGCCGAGCATCAGGAAGAGCAGAATCAGCATGGTTTGTTCTTTTTCGATGGCGGCGATTCGGCTGCGGCGGTTTTCCAGCCAGCTTTGGACGCGGACCGCTTCAAGCAGATTGAAATAGGGATGATTCCTGCGGCTGTCCAGATACTCCGTCCATAGTTTCCGCACCTTTTCAACGCCCTCTTGAAGACCCACAGAGGACTTGAAACGGATGTGAATGGAGCTGATGCGCGGGAAGGGACTGTCCATTCCGGTCAGCAGGCGGGCCTCCTCCAGCGGCAGGTAAATCATACTGCCGTCAATCTGCGGGATGCCTGTATGGCTGTCATCGGCCAGGTAGTAGGTTTTGCTGTTAACCAGGTCTGTGCCGCCGCGTGCCATGGCCCCGCGGGGGGTCAGGGGGAAACTGCTGAGAATCAGCCGAATCGGCATCTGCTGGAGCGGGTGCGCGTAGGTTCCCTGCGAGGTTCGGCTGATTCCGGCCAGGTCGATGCCGGCCACACAACCCGGCTCGTGCGGGGCATACGAAGGAACAAATGCCAGATGGGGCTGGTTTTTTCGATAGTACAGGGAGCGGCCGAATCCCGTGGCGGCACTGTGACGAACCGGGTCGATGCCGAGAAATTGTACGGCGATATTCCAGTCGGCTCCGGGCTGCGTGATAAGTCCGACACCGAGAATCGCGGGGGAAACCGCTTCGATAAAGGACTGGGATTCGAGCAGGGTCAGCCAGTTGGGGTCATCCGGAAACCCAACGAGGGAATCGGTGGAGAGGACGCAGTCGCCGACGGCGAGGTGGTTTTTTTCTTTAAAGTCGGAGGCCAGTCCGTTCATCACAGTCAGGACAACAACCACAATAAACGTGCAGAGGGCGACGGCCGCCACAGCCAGCCAGGAACTGGGACGGTTTCGAAAGTATCGGACAGCCAGTTTCCAAGCAAACATCTTATTCGTACCTCAAGAGACGAACCGGTTCAATCCAGGCCGCCCGGAAGGCCGGAATGAGCGCACCGATTACGGAAGCCGCTACTGCGGCCAGAAGAATCCAGCCGGCGGCCGGCCAATCCACAGTGTTGGGAATCTGCGAAAACATATACACGCCTGCTTTCCAGATTTTCAGGCCGAACAGGCGGCTGATTTGATGCTCAATCGGGTTGATATGGGAGGTGATAAGCCAGCCGAGGAGGATACCGAGGGCGGCTCCGGCAAATCCGTTGAGAAATCCGAAGGACAAAAACAAGCCGGCAATGTCGCCTCGGGAGGCCCCGCAGCTTTTGAGAATTGCAATGTCTTTTTGTTTGGTCATCACCAGCAGGGAGAAGATGCAGAAGACCAGCAGAATGACCGATAGGCTGACCAGACCGAAAATTACCAGCAGGATTCCCATTTGTTTGCGGTACTCGGCGATCAAACGGGCCTGAAGCCGGCGGGAGGTTTCAATGGAGGCAAATGGTCCCCACGCAAATCGGTCTTTGGCGAAATTATCCCAGATGCCCCGGACAATGGCCAAGCCCGTTTCTTCGGAAACGCCGGGGGCCAGCCGAATCTGAATGATATCCGCCGCCGGAGTAGGCAGGTCGGGATACAAAACAGCGGAGAGGGCTTCGATGGGGACAAAGACATTCTGTTCATCCAGGTCCCATACCCCGGTCTGCATCACATCGGTGCAGGTAAACCGCAGGACTCGCCGCCGGAACTGCATTTGAGCCGGACCGGTCTGTTCGCCGGCGGGAGCGGATTGCAGCGAGCCGGTTGTCAGGGCCATTTTCTGACCGATATAGCGTCGAACCTCGTCAAGGTTGTACTCATCGGTTTTTTCGTCGGGTGCGGCGAGCACCCCGATACCGACAAACCCGCCGATTTCGCCGGTGTTCTGCGGGTCAAAGGACGGATTCGTTTGTCCTTTCTGAATCAGCAGCGTCTCCTGCAGGGGGCTGACGGCCAGCCGCTGGGGCAGCTGAATGCCCCAGACCCGCACGGGACGGACTTTGCCGGGTCCGGCCAGAAGCAGACCGTGATTTTTCAGCACGGCCGTGGCCGCCTGGACGGCGGCGGGTTTTTGGAGCTCTTCCAGCAGCGTTTCATAGTCGGTAATCAGCTGTCCGGAAGGGGCCTCCAGGACAATATCGCCCAGATGGCGTGTTGTGCTGGTTTCGAGGGCGGCGATAAAACCGGTAAACAGACTGGCGGTAATCAGCAGCAGGGCACAGCTGAGGGCCACGGCGGTGATGCTCAGCAGCATCATCCGGCGCCGACGAAGGTAGCGGCCGCATAAAAAAAAGGATACGTGTTTCACACAGACTGCTCCTGCGAATTTCGAAGCTTTGACTGTCAGGAGGAAGCGTCCGTTTCCTCCAAAGATTCCGGCATCTGTCCGGCGGGAGCGGGCTTGGGCAGCGGAAAGAGGATGACATCGCGAATGCTCGGTGCATCCGTCAGCAGCATCACGAGCCGGTCGATGCCGATGCCCAGCCCGCCGGCCGGCGGCATCCCGTACTTCAGAGCCGTGATAAAATCCTCGTCCATTCGCGCCATGCTTTCATCGGCACTCAGCCCCCGCAGCTGCCGGCGGAAGTTGGCCTCCTGAACATCCGGGTCGTTCAGCTCTGTATAGGCGTTGGCCAGCTCCATCGTGCCGGCGTACAGCTCGAAGCGTTCAGCATAGCGGGGGTCGGCCTTGCTGGTTCGGGTCAGCGGACACAGTTCCGCCGGATAATCGAGCACGAAGGTCGGATTAATCAGATTGGACTCTACGGCTGCTTCGAAGACTTCATTAATGACGACGGCGTCTTCCATCTGGGTTTCGTCAATGCCCAGAGTGCGGGCTTTGGCACGGACGGCCGGAATATCGTCAATCCGGCAGCCCGCGTATTCCTCCAGCAGGTCGCTGTATCGGGCCCGACGCCAGGGCCTGGCCCAGTTGACCTGCATCGAGCCGAACGGCAGAAGCGGCCCCTGACAGTGGGTCTCTATCAGAGAGCTGATGAGCGATTCGGTCAGGTCCATCATATCGCGGTAGTCTGCATAGGCCTGATAGAGCTCCATCATCGTAAACTCCGGATTGTGCCGGGTGCTCAGGCCCTCGTTGCGGAAGTTTCGGTTGATTTCGAAAATCTTTTCCATTCCTCCGACCAAAAGCCGCTTGAGGAACAGTTCGGGGGCAATCCGCAAATATAAATCGATGTCCAGCGCATTGTGATGGGTGATAAAGGGACGGGCGGCGGCCCCGCCGGCAATGGCCTGCATCATCGGCGTTTCCACCTCGACGAAGCCCTGCTGATGAAGGAAGGCGCGGATGGAGGCCACCAGGGCACTGCGTTTCAGGAACCGCTGCATTGTCTCCGGATTGGCCCAGAGGTCCACATAGCGGCGGCGGTAGCGCAAGTCCACATCCGCCAGGCCGTGAAACTTTTCCGGCGGCGGCAGCAGGGCCTTGCTCAGCAGGGTCAGCTGTTCGACCCAGATGGTGATTTCGCCGGTTTTGGTCTTGCCCAACGCCCCTTCGGCTCCGACCAGGTCGCCCAAATCGATGCGTTTGACCAGTTCCCACTGTTCGGCCAGGAGCTGTTTGCTCAGCCCCAGCTGGATGGCTCCGCTGGAGTCCCGCAGGGTGATGAAAATAAGTTTGCCGATATCGCGGAGAAGCACGATGCGTCCGGCGCAGCGGGCGTGCTGGCCTTCCTGTCCGTCGATATAGCGGTTTTTGACGGATTGAGCCGGTTCCGTGTTTGGGAAACGGCCGCCGTAGGGGTCAATGCCCATTCGGCGAATCTGCTGACATTTCTCTCTTCGCTGCTGTTCGAGTTTGTTCATAGGGTTATTTGTCCTTTACAAGACCTCATTCGGATCGACCGGCTGCTGCCAGAGGTTCAAATCCGGCGGCTGAACCGCACAGCCCTGCTGGAGCAGTTTGGCCTGGACGACCAGCAGGGCGGCTGACAGCTGCGGGTCGGACAGCAGAGTTTCCTCGAGGGTGTAGCGGCGTTCCTCTCCATTGTTGTGGAAGGCCTGCACGAGGATATCGTTTCTTCGCTGGATTTCGAGCATTCGGCGGATTTCGTGGCTGTACATTTCCACTTCGACATCCGGTGCGATGCCCCAGTCCTTGCGTCCGAGTTTTTCGATTTGATAGCGGTTTTTCACCGGCTGGTCGCTGGGCAGGTGATAATAGGCCACAGTGTATTTCAGCTGGGAGCCGCCGCCGGTAAAGGGCGTAACGACCTGAACAGAGCCCTTGCCGTAGCTGCGGGTGCCGACCAGCGTGGCCCGACGATATTTGGGGTCCTGAAGGGCGCCGGCGACAATCTCCGAGGCGCTGGCGCTGCCGCCGTTGATGAGAACGACCATCGGGTAGTTCGGATGCGTGCCTTTTTCGTGGGCCATCTCATAGGCGGCAAATCCGTGCCGGGGATTGCTTTTGACGATGATGCCTTTGCTGAGGAATAAGTCGGCCACTTCGGCGGCACTGTTCAGATACCCGCCGCTGTTGTACCGCAAATCCAGAATCAGGGCCTTCATTCCCTCTTTTTCCAGCTGCGTCAAAACCTGATCCAGTTCGTCGCGGGAGGTTTCCGAAAAGGAAGTAAGCCGCACGTAGCCGATGCGGTTGGCCTTGTCCACCCAGAAGTCCCACTGACCGTTTTCGGTCCGCTGCCAGCCGCGAATGGGCTGAACGACAATGCGGTCGCGGACGATGGTATAGTCCTTCACTTCGCCGGTGGAAGGCCGCCGAATGGTGAGCGTAACTTTGGTGCCTTTGGGGCCGGTAATCTTGCTGACCGCGCAGAAAATCGTCATCTTTTCCGTCGGTTCGCCGTTGACGGCCAGAATCTCATCATATGCATCCAGCCCGGCCCGATAGGCGGGCGTATCCGGCAGCAGACTGACAATTGTCAGCACACCGGTGGCTTTGGAAATCTCCACGCCGATGCCGCTGAACTGCTGGGTGAGATTCTTTTCGAAGTCCTTCACGTACCAGGGCCAGACCAGCTCTGTAAAGGGGTCCAGCGTCTGAAAGACGGCCTGAGAGAAGTGGGCGATGAGCACTTCCGGCGGGAGCTTCAGCGTGTTTTGGTTGAGGTCGAGCAGGGACTCGAGCAGCCCTTTCAGGTCGGCGGCCTGGAGGTCGGTTTTATTCTTCATTTCCGTCTCGACGGCGTCCAGTTTTTCCAGGAACTGCCGGGCTGTTTGGGCGTCGGTGTGATAGGCGATTTCCGCGGAGGATTTTTCGAGGACCCGTGCCAGCAGGCGGCATCGCTGAAAGGCCTTCTGAATCATTTCCTTGTATTCGAGCGGCCGTACATAGTTGTTATCCAGCAGGTAGAGGGCTCGTTCAAACATCTCTGTCTTGATGTCCTCATACCGTTTCTTGACGGTGTCATCGCAGGAGCCGTCTTTCAAAGACAGTTCAATCTCGAGCAGCTCGGAAAGTTCCTCGGCTTTGTTTCGGTATTCGGGATTGTCCTCATCCAGAGCCGTCAGCCAGTAATAGGCCCGAACATAGGCGTCTGTCCAACGCCCCTGCTCTTCGTAGGCACGGGCCCGCTGAAGGGCGGCCTGAACGGCCTGCTGAATGAACGGCTGCTGGAGAAGGGCCTGTTTTTCCTCGTCTGTAGCCAGGTCCCGCAGGCGGATGGCGGCCGCCAGCACTCCTTCCAGGCCGTTGGGGTCCGCAGCCGGAACGTTTTCCGCCAGGTCTTCGTCAATCGACAAAGCCGGTTCTTCTGGTGCAAGGTTGGCTGCGGACATTTCCGTTTTCAGGGAATCGCCGAGATTTTTTTCCAGCTCTTTTAACCGCTCCTGCTGTTTGGCCCAGACTTGAAGACGAACATTTTGTCGGCGCTGCTGCATCTGCTCCCAATTAAGGAGGATCTGCCGGAAGGTCTCCAGAGTGCCGTTTTCACCGGCGGCGGCTTCGAGGGTTTCCCGGGCAGCCGCCGGATTGCCGGTGCAGAAGAAGTCGATGGCCGAGGCGGCTTTCAGAGACACCGGCAGGGAAGCAGGGGCGGAGGATGTTTCATTCGATTCCGATGAGTTTTTGGAGGGATAACCGGGGCTGTCCGGTTCACAGCCGAGCACCAGCCACAGGCCCGTTATGATGAGGACCCACGGAATGACTGCTTTTGCGTTCTTCTGATTTTTCAGACTCATAACAACTTACAGGTTCTTTCTTCATCAAGAAGCAGGACGGCCTGTGCCGTCCTGCCGAGTTGATTTTATGGTTTTCGAAAGCAAACCGAACTTTACAGGCATTCGGCCGCCTTGCCGGCACAGCCGAGCACGTGCAGTTTGTGCTTGACCATCTGCTTAATGGCTTCCCGGCCGGGTCCCAGATATTTGCGCGGGTCGAATTCGCCGGGTTTTTCCGCAAAGACCTGGCGAATCTTGGCGGTCAGGGCCATCCGCAGGTCCGTGTCGATGTTGACCTTGCAGACCGCCATTTTGGCTGCGCGGCTGATGGCTTCCTCCGGCACGCCCATCGCATCGGGCATCTTGCCGCCGTATTTGTTAATCAGGTCTTTGAATTCTTTCAGGACGCTGCTGGCCCCGTGCATCACCAGCGGGAAACCGGGCAGACGCCGCTGAATCTTTTCAATCACGTCAAAGGCGATTTTCGGCTCGCTTTTGAACTTATACGCTCCGTGGCTGGTTCCGACAGCCACTGCCAGCGAGTCACAGCCGGTCTTTTCCACAAAGGTCTGCGCCTGGGCCGGGTCCGTCAGGTGGGCCGATACATCATCCACACCGACCACATCTTCTTCGATGCCGCCCAGCTGGCCCAGCTCGGCCTCCACGACAACGCCGTGGGCATGGGCATACTTGACCACTTCCTTGGTGATGCGGACGTTTTCCTCAAACGGGTGGTGGGAGGCGTCAATCATCACCGAGGTAAAGCCGTCATCGACACACTGTTTGCAGATTTCAATTGTATCGCCGTGGTCCAGATGCATGCAGATGGGGATATCCGGGTTTTCCGCCACGGCCACATCGATAATCGCCTTCAGATAGCTCATCTTGGCGTATTCGCGGGCCCCCCGGGAAATCTGCAGAATCAGCGGGGCCTTCTCTTCGGCAATTGCGGCCACAATGCCCTGCGTAATTTCCATGTTGTTGACGTTGAACGCCCCGATGGCGTAGCCGTTTTTGTAGGCCATTTCAAACATTTTTTTGGTTGTGACTAAAGCCATAGCACTTCCTTTCTTCTTGCATTGACGTTCCTGAAAAACTGTATGCCGTCGGCTGCCGCGGATTTTGGGGGATTATTCCTCCCGCACCGGTTCGGTCATGCCCATATATCTTCGCCCAATCGCCAGCTCTTTGACCCCCTGCGGCCAGATGCTCATGGAGACAAGCCGGCGGTTCAGAGATTCATCCAGCGAAAAACTCAGCCCGTAAAACAAGCGGTGATACCGCCGGATTAATGTCAGTTCGCTTCGGACGGTTTTGCCGTAATCAAAGTTGTATTCCTGAGCCAGAATCGCCGTATAGCGGGTTCCCAGTGAATACGTCAGGGCTGCTACAAACGAATGGGAGCCCTCTTCATGAATCCCTTCAGAAGGGATATCCACACGGACAGGCCGCAGATAGCGGCTGCCGAGATAATAGCTTAATTCCGGATAGACGTATCGATTCACGCCGACATCCACCTGCTGAATCTGTCCGCTGTCGATGTCGACATTCTGGTCGCTGAGCACGGCCATTGTATCGCTGACCTTCCATTCAACATCGCTCTGGAGGGTATTGCGTACAAGTCCGAAGAAGGGATTATTCCGCCGCGTCCGAAGCGGAATGGCGGAGTCGCTGAACAGAAAATCAGCCGGTCCGTACCGCCCCAGCGGGTCAATATCCTCATCCGCCGGATTCCTGACCCAGGTTGCATCCAAATCCCAGCGGAGCCAGTCCACGGTTTCCTGTCGGCCTTCGGGTCCCCGATGGGTCTGCCAGCGCTGGGCAAGGCCCAGGTTGTACATATTCCGCATTTCGACGGCGGGACTGTTGTCTTCATAAAAGACCGCTTCAAAGTGGGGTTTGACCAGATGTCGGATGCCGTTTAAGTCCCACAGGCGGCTCCGGACGGACGGGTCCGTCTTCCAGAACATCGTGGACATCCGCACGCCGTATTCACCCAAAACGGGTGTGTCCTCCGGCGCAACGGGTGTGCCGTCCAAATCCAGATTGAACTCATCGTGGTCCTCGAAGGCAAAGGTCGCCGCCGTGTAGGGAACGGTTTTTACGGTACCCAGCATCAGCGGCCAGTCCACTTCATTGCGGGTGTAAGCCAGGGTGTAGAAATCTTCCTTTGTGGCCGGCGAAGCGAGGTCTTCATCGAACCGGTTGCGCAGCCGTCCGACCTGGGTGTCGCTGTAGAACGTCAGCTGATGATCCCAGAAGGAAGCTCCTTTAAGGTGATATTCTATAGTCGGCAGTTCTTCGACCGTTGTTTCAAAATCGTTGATGCGGGTCTTGCCGAGAATCGAGAAGGCCCAGTTGTCTTTCAGGCGTTTCAGGTGAACGAGGGTTTCCTGGGGCTTATCCGTATAATATTCTCCCCGGTACATCCATTCCTGAAAATAGCGGTCGGACAGGTATCCGACTTCGAGGGTCAGCTGCCAGTCTTCGGGCAGATAGGAGCGGTGCCGCCAGCTGAAGCGGCCGCGAATGTCTTCTTCCGGGTCGAGGTTGCGTCGGTCAGCACCTACACGTCCGAGGTCGTCGGTCCCCCGATAACTCATCACATACCCGAGCAGTTCTCCGAAGGAGTTCGGATGCTGGTATTCAGACTCGATGCCTGCTCCGACCCCTCTGTCGCTGAAATAATCGAGGGCCAGTTCCGCATCCGTTCCTTCCGTCTGGGGTTTGCCGAGGAGATTTGCCAGATTCCATCGGGTTTCTACGGAGGTGCCGAATTCGTTGTCGTTGCCCACACGAAGCCGGCTGATTGGGAAAACAGGACGGGCAAAATTCGTCTGAAGACCGGACCATTTCCAAAGGGTTGTACGTCCGTATCGGAACGATACGTCTTGGAAGTCTGCCTGCGGGTTCTCACCGGCGGCCTGCTGACGTTCTCGTTCTTCCAGCTGTTCCGTTGTCATCAAAACCATTCGGGCGGCGTGGACGGAGATTTGCGGCAGATAAAACTCACTGTCCGTCAGTTCGACGTTTTCTCCCTCAAATGTAGTTTCGTTGATTCGCCGCAGGGTTTCGGCCCGAATGTAAATCGGGATGGCCCGAGAGGGACTGAAGGTCCGCAGTTCGGCGTGGACCACCAAGGCCTGCCGGCGGAGGAAGTCATAATAGATTTCGTCGGCCCGAATGGTCATGTCGCCTTCGGTCATCACGATATTGCCGGCCAGATACACGCCTTCGATGGTTCCGGAGGCGATTTCGTTGCCGCCGGGACCCGGTCGGCTTTGGGTCAGCGAATCGCCGGCATAATAGACTACGGCACTGTCCGCCAGGAATTCGAGCAATGTGCCTTCTTCATCGCGTTTTTGCCACAGATAAAAGCGCCCGGAAATGGTGGCGGCTTTCCGGCCGTCCGGCAGGGTTCGGGTTTCAATTTCCGGAGCCGGTTCCCAAAGGGCGTTAATGTGAATCGGATAGGATACCGCGGGTTTGGACCCTGCTTGGGCGGCAGGCGGCTGAGCCAGGCGGTTTTGGGCAGCGGCGGCTTTCTGGACGGCCGGACTGTGCGGAGACAGAAAACGGTCTTCCATCCGCGGCACATACGCCGTCAAAGGAGGTACGGGCCCCTGCCGAACTCGCCGGAATGTTTCCATCGCTCGTGTGTAGAGCGGGTTGCTCTCGAGGGATTCGGCCGGGAGGGTTTCTTCCTGACGGGCTGTTACAAAAACCTGCCCGGTCACCAGAAACCGAACCGCCAGCCGGTGTGCGTTTTCTGCTATCGGCACAGAAAGAACCGTCATTTTGGACCGGCTGCCTTTTTTCAAAGAGACACTGCCTTCCAGATACAGATGGGCCTCATAATATTGACCTTCGGAAAGGCCGGATGCTTCCCCGCGCAATTGGAGCAGGGCCACAGCCCGCTCGGCGGAGAATTGATTGTCGCCGATCGTTCCTTCAACCCCCTCTTCGAGGAGCAGGCAGTTTTGCCCCTGAGAATCCGCTGCTGTTCGAACCATTCGGGAGGCGGACAGGTGTAAGTCCTGTCCTGCCGGGAACAGAGAGGTTCCCTCCGCCAGGGCCGTCCCCGCTGCGGCGCCGAACAACCAGAAAAGCCATCCGATCCTTCGAATCTGCATGAGTTAAACCTTTCCGGAAGCAAACCAGACTCTCTGTATCTTTTCCGTGGAGAACAATCGGCTCTTCAAACCTGGAGATTATATCGATTCAGCGGGTCAATTCCATACAAAAAAGCGAATAATCGAGAGGTTTCGGCGGGGGAGAGGGGCTTTGTTTTTTACAGTCGTCTGTATTGGATAACCGCCCGATAGAGCCCGTTAAGCCGAGCGGTTTTGACGATTTGCGGGGGATACTTTTCATTGCGGGGCTGGAGGCGAATCTCGTCTTTGGAATCAAAAAAGACCCGCTTGAAGGTGGTTTCATAGGGGGTTTGGAGGCGGATTAGGCAATCCGCCCCGCTTTGGACCGGTGCGGCCGGGGAAAAAATCACGATATCGCCCTGACGAAACTCCGGCTCCATCGAATCGCCGACCACCCGCAGGGCAAAGGCGTTCGGGTCGTGCAGGTCCGGAGCCAGGACATAGTCATCGGCCACCCCGGCCGGATAACCGAGGTCGTCAAAATCGTTCGGGTAGCCGGCGGCTACTTTGTTGATGACAGGTATCCAGTTTCCAGGAGTGCGGTTCAGGGCATCCGGGTCCCCCTGACGGAATAATTTGTGCAATTCCGAGATGCTTTGCCGTCGGGTGAGGATGTTTTGGATGAGCGTTCTGTACTTGCGGTTTTCGGCGCTGAGGGCCTCAAATTCCCTGCGGATATCAGCAGGGATTTTCTCTTTATGGGCCAGATGCAGGAGATAACCGCTCTTAAACCGGAGAATTTTTTCGAGTTTGCAAATCAGTTCATCCGAGGGCGGGTTTTTGACTCGTCCGGTCTCGATGGTGGAAAGGTAGGGTTTGGAAAAGCCGGTCTTGGCGGCCACTTCATCTAAGGTCAGCCGGAGTTCTTTGCGTTTTTGACGGATGACTTGTCCGAAGGTCATAAAGCCAGTTTAACAACTGTTTGTAAAACAAGCAAAGAATATTTGATAAATATCTAACAACGGAAGAAAAAATAATAAGAGTGGGTCTGTAAGCCGAGTTCTGTTCCCCGCACCTACTTGGAGTGCGGTCCGGTGTTTCCGCTGAAAGGTTGAAACACACGCTGCAAGGCACGTCGGACACTCCAAGTAGGTGCGGGGCGGCGGTTATTACACTGGACCGATTGTTGCCAATCGGCTCTGCCGGAAGGTTTCCCCTCAGGCAAGCAACCTACCCGCCGGAATCGCCCGGGCCAGGCTCCGGCATACTTGGTTTTGCAGGCGGCGGGGTTTGCCGTGCCGCTGCCGTTGCCGACAGCGCGGTGCGCTCTTACCGCACCTTTTCACCATTGCCTGTACCCCGCACCTACTTGGAGCGTAGTCTGTTTCTTCCGCTGAAGGGTTGAAACACCCGCTGCAGGAGACGTCAAAACTCCAAGTAGGTGCGGGGCCATCGGCTGTGTGTTTTCTGTGGCACTTTCCCTCGGGTTGCCCCGGGCGGCCGTTAGCCGTCGCCGTGCCCTGTCCTGCTCGGACTTTCCTCCCCGCACCTACTTGGAGTGCGGTCCGTTGTTTCCGCTGAAAGGTTGAAACACACGCTGCACGGCACATCGGACACTCCAAGTAGGTGCGGGGCAACCGCCCGACCCACTCTTAAAATCATTATACGAAAAAAAATGCCCCGGGAAAAACTTTTTCAAAGATTCTTCTGCTAAATGGGAGAGAATGAAATAAGACAATTCTTTTACACAGAAAGAGTTATAAAACAAAACAAAGAACCTCTGTTAAGTCCTGTAAATATTTTTTCTTTTTATGTCTTTTTAGTTTTGCCTTGTTTGACGTTTTTCTTATAATAATTGCTAAGTTAGGAGAAGGAGGGTAATCCCTTCGGGACTACCCTCCTTAATTTTTGCGCATCTTGTCGGCCTGAATGGGTCATTGTACCGTGGATTCCTGTTTTTCAGGTTTGGGACGAATGGCCAGCTTGTTGGCCCCATCTACAAACAGGATTTTGACCAGCGGGTTTTCCTCAATCCATTCATTGATGAGGGACTGCGGGTTTTTTACGGCCGTCAGATGGATATTGCGCACCAGCGGCTCTTCGAGCTGGGTGTGGATATAAAACCTGCTCAGCCGACGCAGCAGCTGGGCAAACCGGTAGGGCTTGTGGCTGTACAGTTTGTACTGCGTCGGTTTTTCGCGGAGAATTTGTTCAATCGGCTCGGTGAGTTTCAGATAAAAATCTCTGTAGGCAATCTGGGGGCAGATGCCGTTGGCACAGGCCGCCAGAAACAGGATTTGTCCCCCGTCGAGCACGACCCGATGAGTCAGCTCCAGTGCCCGCTGGGCGATATACAAGTCGCTGTCGTCCGGATGTCCGCCGCAGGAGACAACCATTCGCTCCACGCGCGGGAGGGTATATTCCGTATGTTCATCGACGGCGGAAAAGGCCTGCGGAGCGACCTCCTGAGCCGGTCCGAAGCGGGCCCAGTACAGTTTGCTTTTGTCGCTGATGGTTACGACAGCCCAAACGGCTCGCCCCCGAACAATTTTTTCCATTGCCTCCAGCTGATCGGCCGCCAGCGGCTGAAGTCGGCGGGCCGGGTTTGGATGCCAGGGGTGCGCGCCGTAAATCGAGCGGCCGTCAAAGGTCAGACTGTGATTGACCTGAGCAGTTTGGAAGGCGCACGCACCCGGCACAAAGTTTTTGATGGGGTTGGAGTAGCCCGCAAAATAGTGAAACTTAACATCACTGAAGACCAGAAACACATCCGCATTGTCCAAAGCGGTGTTGTAAAGAATCGGCGTGCCGTATTTTGTTTTACCGGCGTCCGACATCCGGGATGTCTGGCAGTCGTGGAGAGAAGTTTCGTACGAAAAGATTCCCGCCTGCCGAACCAGCTGGACGATTTTTTCGAGGATGGCCTTGTTTTCCGGCGTTTGGGCGGTATGAGTACCGGTGCAAATCAGGAAGGTCAGCTGCTCGGCGCCTTTCAGCAGCCCAAAGACCGGCGGCAGGACCGCATTCCATGGAAAATCCCTTGTCCCATCCGGCAGCAGCACACAAAGACGCTTTCCCTGAATCTGCTGAACGAACTGCCGGGCCTGCGGACGGGCGGACAGATTAACGAGTGAATCCTGCGGGTGAGCATCCGCCATCGGTCTTGGCCGAATCCAGCCGGCCAGATTTTCCGAAGGCAGGTAGAGTTTTATCTGTTCCCGGCCGTAGTGAAGCGACACTTCCATACCGACCATTTTATGCACTCTTGTCGGGGAAACAAGATTTTACGAAGCACGGAAAAAAGAATCTTGACAGGATTAAAACGTTTGTTTAATATGCTTGTTTGAAACAAATGTTTGTTTTGTGTATGGAAAATACCGATAATAATCTTGAAAGCAGTTCAGATACTCGAAATCGGCTCCTGGATGCCGCGGAAAAGCTCTTTTGCCAGCGCGGTTTTGAGGGAACGTCTGTTCGGGACATCACCGCTGAGGCCGGCTGCAACATCGCCGCGGTCAATTACTATTTCGGAAGCAAAGAAAAACTGTACGAAGAGATGTTCCACAGGCGGCTTTCGGAAAAAATCCAGGGCCACATGAAAACAATCGAGCGGGTTTGTGCCCGCCCTGATGCAACCTTGGAAGACCTGCTGCGCGAACTGGTGCGTCCGACGATGGAATCGGCTCTGCGGGGGGATACTTGGTCTCGTGTGGTGCGGTTTCTTGTCCGTGAGGCCCTTCATCGACGTTTTGATCGGGACAAAATCGCGGAGGAACTGATTGGCAAATTTTTTGAGCGGCTGGCGGCGGCATTTCAGCAGCTGCTGCCGGGGCTTGAGAAGCGGGCGGCGTGGCGGGCGGCCCTGACCTTTGAATCGCTCGTGATGCACCCGATTTTGTTTTTTGAAATGTATGACCTGGTGCTGCCGGGCTTTACGGTAGAGGAAATCACCGAGCAGATTGTTCGGGTTGGGGCAGCCGGGCTTCGGAGTTGTTTGAAAGGAACGGCGGAATGAATGCATCTGTCAGAAGAGTTTTTGTTTTGCTGCCGATGGGGTTGCTTTTTGCGGCCGGATGCCGGGTGGGGCCGGATTATCAGCCGCCGGAGCCGCAGATGCCTGCGGCCTGGAGCCGGCTGGAAGACGCTTCCGCCCCGTCGCCGGACATATTCAGGCACTGGTGGACGGTGCTGGATGACCCCGTACTTGAGGGGTTAGTTCAGCAGGCCCTCGAAAGCAATCTGTCCCTGCAGGAGTCTTATTTCCGCATTCAGGAGGCCAGGGCCCTGCGCGACGCCGCTGCCGGCGGACGGTATCCGTCCGTTGGCGCTTCGGGCTCTTATACGCGCAGCCGACAGAGTGAAAATACTGCTTTTGCATATGGCGGGGGCACGGAAGTCAGTACCTATTCAGCGGGTTTGGATGCCCTGTGGGAGCTCGATTTGTTCGGACAGGTCCGCCGTTCCATCGAAGCGGCGCAGGCATCCCTGGAAGCGACGGTCGAGGCCGAACGGGCGGTGCGGGTCAGTTTGTGTGCGGAGGTCGCATCGGTTTATGTCGAGTTGCGTACGGCTCAGTTGCGGCTTCGCTATGCCCTGCAGAATCTCCAAACGCAGCAGGAAACGCTTCGTCTGACCTACAGCCGCTTTGATGCCGGACTGGCTCCGGAGCTGGATGTGGCGCAGGCCAGGCAGAACCTGGCGAATACGGAGGCCCAGATTCCTCTGCTTCAGCTGGCCGAACAGCAGGCCGTTCATCGGCTGGCGGTGCTGCTGGGGCGTTTTCCGCGGGATTTTGAGATTGGGGCTGCACGTCCCGATTTAATCCCGATGCCTTCTGAAGGAGGGATTCCTCCGTCGGTGCCGGCGGATTTACTCCGTCAGCGTCCGGATATTCGCCGGGCCGAACGTCAGCTGGCGGCCCAAAGCGCCCGCATCGGAATCGCCGCTTCGCAGCTGTATCCGTCGCTGTCTCTGTCCGGTATGTTCGGGCTGTCGTCGGAACATTTTTCCGATTTGGGCCGCTGGTCCAGTCGGACGTTTTCCTTCGGCCCCAGACTGGATTGGAATCTGTTTGCCGGCGGTCGGCTTCGCCGTCTGGTGGAGGCCGAAAAGGCGCGGTTTGAGCAGCTGTATTCGGCGTATGAGCAGACGGTTCTGGCCGCGGTCGAAGAGGTCGAGAACGCCATTGCGGCTTACGGCCGCCATCAGGAGCGTCTGGCGGCCCTTCGGCGGTCCGCGGCGGCCGCAGAGGATACCGTCCGGCTGGTTGAGGCGTTGTATCGGAACGGGCTGACGGATTTTCAGAATGTGCTGGATGCCCAGCGGACGCTGTATGCCCAGCAGGATTCTCTGGCCGCCGGCGAAGGGGCCGTGGTGCTGGATTTGATTCGGCTGTATAAGGCCCTCGGCGGCGGGTGGGACCCGTCCCAAGAGCAAAATCCTCCTTCCTCCGCAGAATCTCAGAAACAATCCTAACTGATTTTGAGGAGACTTTCGAAAGGATACAGGTTTATGAAAAGTCGAAAAGCCGCTGCTATTGCTGCTGCCGTGACAGTACTGCTCGTATTGATTTTGGCTGCCGGTCTCTGGTTTTGGATGCACCGGCCTAAACCCGGCGCAATGCCGGCTCAGCGGGGACCGATGCCCCTGCCGGTCGTCGCCTGTGAAGTTCGGGATGTGACGGATTATTATGAATTTACCGGCACGACGGAGGCCGTTGATTCCGTAGAGATTCGCGCCCGTGTGGAAGGGTATCTCCAGGGGATTCATTTTACCGACGGCCAGCTGGTCGAAGAAGGGCAGCTGCTGTTTACGATTGAACCGCAGGCCTACGCCGCCCGCCGAGATGAAGCGGCGGCCCGTCTGAAAGCCGCAGAGGCCGAGCTGGAGCGGGCTCGTGTGGATTTGGAGCGAATTGAAAAGGCCCTTCAGACCAACGCCGTCAGTCAGCAGGACCTGTCCACCCGCCGAGCGGCTTTTCTGTCTGCTCAGGCGGCGGTCGATGCCGCTCGAGCCGCTTTGGCCGATGCGGAGCTGAATCTCAGTTATACCCAGATTCGCAGCCCCTTCCGCGGACGCATCGGACGGCATCTGGCGGATGTGGGCAATCTGGTCGGCCCGCAGTCCAAACCCGTCCTGGCTTCTGTGGTTCGAACGGAGCCGATGTACGTGTTCTTTTATATGAGTGAATCGATGCTGGATGCCGAGCTTCTCCGCCGGATTCGTCAGCCGGACGGGGATAATCCGGTGCCGTTTTTTGTCGGCCTCGGCGACCGAACGGATTATCCGTTTGAAGGGCGTCTGTGCTTTGCGGACAACACGGTGGACCCGCGGACGGGAACGGTCTATGTTCGCGGGCAGCTGGCCAACGAACAGGAACAGCTGCTGCCGGGGATGTTTGTTCGTGTGCGGGTGCCTGTTCGGCAGCGTCCGAAGGCCGTCCTGATTCCCGAAAAGACGATTCAGACGGATTTGGGCGGAAAGTATGTCCTGGTTGTCGGAGAAGGCCAGATGCTCCAGCGCCGCGACATTGTTCTGGGGGCCTCGGAAGGAACGATGCGAATTGTTCTGAAAGGTCTGGATGGAAGTGAAACGATTCTGGCGGGCGGCTTTTATATGGCTCGTCCCGGGATGCCGATTCAGCCCGTTCCGGCGGGCCAGATGCCGCCGGGAGCCGGCGGAGCACCGGGCGCCGCAGGCGGTCCGGCTTCAACCGGGAAACCCTGACCGTTTTCAGAGCCGATTTGAGGAGACATGGCGATGCAGTTCAGCAGGTTCTTTATTGATCGGCCGGTGTTTGCAACGGTCATCTCGATTTTGATTATGCTGGTGGGGCTGATTGCCCTGCCGCTTCTGCCGGTGGAAAAGACTCCCGATATTGCTCCGCCGACTGTGATGGTCGAAGCGCAGTATCCGGGCGCCAGTGCGGAGGTGATTGCGCAAACCGTCGCCACGCCGCTGGAGCAGGCCATCAACGGGGTGGACGGGATGCTCTATATGACCTCCAGCAGCAGCGATACCGGAATGATGATGCTGACAGTGACGTTTGAAGTCGGCACGGATGTGGATATGGCGACGGTGCTCGTGCAGAACCGGGTGGCGACCGCCGAGCCGCAGCTGCCGGAGGAGGTCAAGCGCTACGGCATCCGCACACACAAACGCTCCCCGAATATTACGATGCTTCTGGTATTTCAGTCTTCGGACGGCCGCTACGACGATGTGTATGTAAGCAACTATATCAATCTCTATATTAAGGATGTGCTGACGCGTGTGCCCGGCGTCGGACAGGTGGAGGTGTTCGGGGCCAAGGATTTCGGGATGCGTCTGTGGCTGGACCCGGAAAAGATGCGGGCCCGTCAGCTGACGACGGATGATGTGCTCGCGGCGGTCCGCCGACAGAATATTGAGGTGGCCGCCGGACAAATCGGCGGGATGCCCAGTCCGCCGGACCAGCAGTTCCAGTGGACGATTCAGACCAAGGGCCGTTTGAGCACGCCCGAGGAATTCGGGAATATTATCCTTCGTGCTGATGAGAACGGACGCCTGCTGCGGCTGAAGGATGTTGCGCGGGTTGAGCTGGGGGCCCAGAATTATTCCTGGTCTGTGCGGCTGCGCGGCAAGCCCGCCGTGGCGATGGCGATTTATGCCACGCCGGAAGCCAACGCCCTGCGGGTTGCCGACGGGGTACGGGAGGCGCTGGCGGAACTGTCCAAATCCTTCCCCAAGGGGCTCACCTACGAAGAGCCGTACAATCCAACGCTGTTTATTCGGGAATCTCTGCGGGAGATGGTTTCAACGCTGCTGATGGTTGTGGCGCTGGTTGTGCTGACGGTTTTTGTTTTTCTGGAGGACTGGCGGGCGACGCTTGTGCCGGCGGTGACGATTCCTGTTTCGCTGATTGGAACACTGGCGGTGATGCTGGCCCTGGGCTTTACCATCAATACACTCTCGCTGTTCGGTCTGGTGCTGGCCATCGGCATTGTGGTGGACGATGCGATTGTCGTCGTGGAAAACTGCTCGCGTCTGATTGCGGATGAGAAACTGTCTCCACGGGCGGCGGCAATCAAAGCGATGGAGCAGGTAACCAGCCCGGTGATTGCCACCACGCTGGTATTGCTGGCGGTCTTTGCCCCCACGATTCTGGCCCCGGGGATTACCGGCAAGCTGTATCAGCAGTTTGCCGTTACACTCTCGGTGGCTGTCTGCTTTTCGACGCTTAACGCCCTGACACTCAGTCCGGTGCTCTGTGCATTCCTGCTGCGTCCGCAGGAGGAGAAAAAGAGCCGCTTTTTCGGCTGGTTTGACCGCTGGCTGAAGCGCACGACAACGGCTTACACGGGCGTGGTTCAAAGCATCCTGCGGCGGACAATGATTGCGCTGGCCGTCTTTGCCGTCCTGACGGTTGTGGGACTGACCGGTTTTGGAAAACTGCCGACCGGCTTTCTGCCGACGGAGGACGAAGGGGCCATCTTTTTGGGCGTTCGACTGCCGGAAGGGGCCTCGCTGCACCGCACAGAGCAGGTAATGGAACGGGTCAATGCGATTCTGGCGCAGACGCCCGGCATTGCCAACTTCGCCAGCATCACCGGGTTTTCGATGCTGCAGGGGGGGATGATGGCCAACGGCGGGACCTGCTTTATCCGGCTGGAGCCCTGGTCCAAGCGGCGCGACCCACAGCTGCATGTGTCGGCGATTGTGCAGCGGCTTCAGCAGCAGCTGTTTACGATTCCGGATGCGCTGTGTCTGGCCTTTCAGCCGCCGGCGATTATGGGGCTGGGGACCACCAGCGGCTTTGAGGTGCAGATTCAGGACCGCGGCGGCGTTGGGTTGGAGACCCTGGCGCGTATCGGCAGCGATTTGGTGTTTGAAGGTCAGAATGACCCGATTATTACACAGCTGAACAGCACGTTTGAAGCCGCGGTGCCTCAGCTGTATCTGGAGGTGGACCGCGTAAAGGTCCAGACGCTCGATGTACCGCTGGAGAACGTCTTTAACGCCCTTCAGACCTATCTGGGAAGCACCTATGTGAATGATTTTAATCTGTTCGGCAGGACGTTTAAGGTGATGGCGCAGGCCGAAGCGGACTTCCGTTCGAAGGCCGAGCACATCGGCCGGCTGGAGGTTCGCAACCGGTCCGGTCAGATGGTGCCGCTGCGCACGCTGGTTTCTGTTCGCGAAACGGCCGGACCGCAGACGATTTCCCATTACAATCTGTATCCGGCGACACGGCTGACCGGCTCGGCCCGGCCCGGCTACAGCTCCGGTCAGGCCATTGAACGGGTCCGTCAGCTGCTCGAAGAGAAACTGCCGGAAGGAATGGGGTATGAATGGTCGGGAATGAGTCTGCAGGAAGTCAAGGCCGGCGGAATGATGATTTACCTGTTCCTGTTGGCGTCTTTGTTTGCGTATCTGTTTCTGGCGGCCCAGTACGAGAGCTGGACGATTCCGATTGCGATTGTGCTGGCGGTGCCGCTGGGTGTTCTGGGAGCGGCGGGCTATATCTGGATGCGGGGACTGGACAATAACATCTATACCCAGATGGGGATTGTCCTGCTCATTGGAGTCGTCTGCAAGACCTCCATTCTGCTGGTGGAGTTTGCCAAGCAGCTGCACGAAGAGGGCCGCTCGGTGGTGGATGCCGCTGTGGAGGCCGCCCGGATTCGCTTCCGCCCGATTCTGATGACAGCGCTGACGACGGCACTGGGGATGGTGCCGCTGGTGGTGGCCAAGGGAGCCGGTGCCGCGGCTCGTCAGGCACTCGGAACGACGGTGTTCGGGGGGATGATTGTCGCCACGGTGCTGGGCGTGCTGCTGATTCCCGTCTTCTATACAGTGGTCCAGCGAACCAAGGAAAAAGCCGTTGAACTGGAAGGGAAGATTCTTGACGCCGCAACGCATCGGCCCGGATAATAGTCCGCGGAGAGATGCTGATGCGGATTGTACAGATAACACCGGGCTCGGGCGACCAGTTTTACTGTGAAAACTGCCTGCGGGATACCGCACTGGTACGGGCGCTTCGCCGGCTGGGGACGGATGTGGTGCTGGTGCCGATGTACCTGCCGCTGTCGCTGGACGGGGACATTTCGCTGGAACGCACGGAAGTCTTCTTCGGCGGCATCAATGTCTATCTTCAGCAGAAGCTGGGGCCGCTGGGGCGTCTTCCGGGTCCGCTGCGGCGCTGGCTGGATTCGGAGGCCCTCTTGCGGCGCATCAGCCGACGGGCCGGAATGACCAGTGCCCGCCAGCTGGGGGAAATGACGCTGTCGATGCTCGAAGGCCCGCAGGGACGCCAGTCCGCTGAACTGGACCGTCTGACGGATTTTCTGGCCTCCCTGGACCGCAGGCCTGATGTGATTCTGCTGTCCAATCTGCTTTTGGCGGGCCTGGCCGGGCCGCTTCGGCAGCGGCTGGGCTGTCGGCTGATGTGCTGGCTGCAGGATGAAGACGGTTTTATTGACGGGCTGGGGGAGCCCTGGACGGGGCGCGTCTGGCAGCGGCTCAGGGAGCTGCTCGACCATTTTGACCTGTTCCTGCCGGTCAGCCGCTATTATGCCGAAGTGATGAAAAGCCGTCTGGGCATTGCGGAAGAGAAACTGTTTGTCTGCCCGCCCGGTCTGGAGCTGGCGGATTATGCGCCCGCACAGACGCCTCCTGCGGAACCGACGATCGGTTTTCTGGCGCGGATGGCGTATATCAACGGGCTGGACATTATTGCGGAGGCTTTTGCACAGCTGACCTCCAGGCCGGGGCTGGAGCGTCTGCGGCTGCTGATTTGCGGGGGAAAGAACGCCGCCGATGAGCCGACGATTGCTTCCGTTCGGGACAAACTCGCTCAGGCGGGGTTGTCCGAGCGGGTCCGCTTTTTTGAACGCTTCGACAAGGCCGAGCGTCTGACATTTCTGCAGCAGATTCACCTGCTGGTCTGTCCGGTACGGTACAGTCCGGCGTATGCGATGAATGTCCTGGAGGCGATGGCCTGCGGCGTGCCGTTTGCCGCCCCTCGGACCGGGGTCTATCCGGAATGGGCGCAGCAGACCGGCGGGGGAGTTCTGTATGAGCCGAACAGTCCGCAGGCCCTTGCAGAGACCCTCGAACCGCTTCTGCGCAGCCCGCAGCAGACCGCTCAAATGGGACAAACCGCCCGGCAGACCCTGCGGAATCATTTCGATATGGAGCAAAACGCCCGCCGCTTTCTGCAGCGGCTGGAGACAAAAACAAGCCCGTAGTTTTTCAACCCTTTCGAGGAGCCGTCTATGCTCGAGCTCAGGCAGGTCCGGAAACACTATTCGACCGCCGCCGGCCCCCTGGAGGTGCTGCGGGGAATCGACCTGCGGCTGGACAAAGGGCAGTCGGCCTCCATCGTCGGTCCGTCCGGCTGCGGCAAAAGCACGCTGCTGAACCTCATCGGCGGTCTGGATAAACCCGATGAGGGGGCCGTGTGGGTCGAGGGGCGCGACCTTTCGACGATGAACGAGGAGGCCCTGGCGGATTTTCGCAACCGTTTCGTCGGGTTTGTCTTTCAGCAGCATCATCTTCTGCCGCAGTGTACCGTTCTGGAGAATGTGCTCCTGCCCGCTCTGGCGTGCGGGCGGCTTCGGGAAGAGCCGTCGGCTCTGCAGCGGCGGGCGATGGAGCTGCTCGATCAGGTGGGGCTGGCGGACCGCGCCGGCGAACTGCCCGGACGGCTCTCCGGCGGCCAGCGTCAGCGGGCGGCGGTTGCGCGGGCCCTGCTTTTGCGGCCGGTGCTCCTGCTGGCCGATGAGCCGACCGGCTCGCTGGATGAACAGACCGCCGTATCGGTGATTAACCTGCTGGACGAGGTGCATCGTCTTTACGGCCTGACCCTGATTGTTGTAACCCATTCAGCCCTTCTGGCCGCCCGGATGCAGAGGCGGTTTGTGCTCTCCGGCGGCCTGCTTTCTGAGCAGACACAGGACCCTGTGCGATGACGCTGTTTCGCTGGCTCATTCGCTCACTGGTTTTTGACCGCCGCATCTGGCTGGGGGTTGTGCTGGCGGCGGCGGCAGCCGTGACGGTCTTTACCGGTTCTCTGCTGGTCGGCGATTCGGTGCGACTGTCTCTGGCCCGGCAAAACCATCTGCGGCTGGGCCGAACCGGTCTGGTGCTGACGGCTTCCCAGACCCTTTTTCGGGCACAGCTGGCAAAGGACCTCTGCGAAACCCTCAAACAACCGGCAGCGGCGATTCTGCTGCTGAACGGCTGGGCGGAAAATGCCGACGGAACCGCCCGGACCGTGAATGTCTCAATCATCGGCGTCGAGGACGCATTCGCCGACTTTGCGCCGTCCGGAAAAGCACCCTGGCTGTCCGGTCTGAGCGACGGAGCGGTCCTGAACGAACTCCTCGCCTCCCGACTGAACGTTCGAGCGGGAGATGAAATCATCCTCACCTTTGAAAAAATCGGGGGGCTGGCGGCCGAGTCGGTGCTGTTTCCGGAGTCCCAGCTGTCTGTCTCGGTTCGTCTGGCGGTTTCGGCCGTTGCGGATGCCGACTCCTTCGGCACATTCAGTCTGCGGGCCGATACGGCCGGTGCGCTGAATGTGTTTGTCCGCCTCGAAAAACTGGCCGAGCGGATTGAGCAGCCGCACCGGGCCAACGCCATTCTTCTGCCGGACGGCTGCGGGCTCTCGGAGGCCGAGCAGGCCCTTCGGCGGACCTTTTTGCCCGAAGATGTCGGCTTGATTGTCCGTTCTCTCAAGGGCCAAACCGGCGGCGAGGTGCTCAGCCGGCGCATCTTTATTCCGGAGCCGATTGCCGAGGTGCTGCTGCGGGCGAATGAACAGGCCGTCGGCATCCTCACCTATTTTGTCAACGAAATCGCTCATCAGGACCGCCGCTGTCCCTATTCGACGGTTTCGGCAATCGCTCCGGCGTCTTCGGCGGTTTTGACCGTCTTTTCGCTGCTGGCCGATGATGAAATCATTCTCAACGAATGGCTGGCCGACGACCTGAAGGCCGATGCGGGCGATATTGTCACCCTGACGTATTATGTCCCTGCACCGACCGGGCGAACCCTGATTGAGCAGACGGCGGAATTTCGGGTGCATTCCGTGATTCCGATGATGGGATTGGGGGCGGACGAAACGCTGATGCCGGATTATCCCCAGCTGGCGCAGGCCGACAGCTGTCGCGACTGGAAACCGGGCATCCCCATCGACTTGAGCCGCATTCGCCCCAAAGACGAGGCCTACTGGAATCGATACCGCGGGGCTCCGAAGGCCTTTATTTCTCTGCCGCAGGCCCAGCGGCTCTGGGGCGGCCGATTCGGGAACCTGACGGCCGTGCGGTTCGGTTCTACGATGACTGCCCGGCAGCTGACGGAGCATCTGCGGGCTTCTTTGCCGCCTGCAGCCGCCGGACTGCATATTGAACCGATTCGCCGGCAGGCCGCGCAGTCGTCCATAGGAATGACAGACTTTAGCTCCCTGTTTTTCGGATTAAGTATGTTTCTGCTGGGTTCCTCGCTGCTGCTGACGGCGCTGCTGTTTCGTTTTGCCGTCGAGCGACGGTCCGAACAAATCGGCCTGCTCAAAGCGCTGGGCTTTCGCCGCAGCCGCATCCGGCTGATGTATCTGCTGGAAGGGCTGGTTTTGTCGGCGGCGGGGGCCTGTCTGGGGATTGTGCCGGCGGTTCTTTATACACGCCTGCTGCTTTGGGCCCTGTCGGGGGTCTGGTCGCAGGCCGTGGCCGGGGCGTCTTTGGCGTTTGATTTTCACGCCTTGACTCTTCTGAAAGGGGCAGCGGCGGGGCTGGCGGTTTCGCTCTTTTCGATGATGCTCTCGCTGCGGCACCGCCTGGCCTTGCCCGCTGCGGTCCTGCTGGGGAGTCCCGCGGAGATTGCGCCTCCGCAATCCTCCAAACCGCGGCTTCTGTGGACCGCGGTTCTTCTTGGAATCCTCGGCCTTGTGCTGAGCGGCTGGGGGCTTCGCACAGACCTTCAGAAAGCCACAGCTGTCTTTTTTGTGTCCGGTTCGCTGCTGCTGGTGTCGCTGCTTTTGTTTCTCCGATACAGTCTTTCCGCATCCGGTATCCTCGTTTTCAAACGACCGGTCAGCGGTCTCGTTTGGGCGGCCTGGCGCAATGCCTGCCGCCGGCCGGGCCGCTCGATGGCGGCAGCGGCCATGACCGCCGCCGGCGTTTTTCTGGTTGCGGCCGTTTCCCTGAATCAAAAAACGCCTCCGAAGGATGTTCGCGATCGCCGCAGCGGCACGGGCGGATTTGTTCTGACGGCCGAAAGTGCTCTGCCGATTCTGCAAAACCTGCCGGAGGCCGCCGCTCGGCTTGCCCCCGAGACGTCCTGGGATGCGCTGGGGCTGGAAGGAGCGGCCGCCTTTCGGGTTCGAGAGGGCGAGCCGGCGAGCTGTCTGAATCTGAATCGGGCCGTTCAGCCGCGGCTTCTGGGGGTTGACCCAGCTTCGCTCCGCACTCGCAGGGCCTTTGTCTTTCGGGAGGTTCTGCCGGGTACGGCGGCATCTCTGGAGGATGCCTGGCATCTGCTCGAGGCCGACTGGGGGCCGGATATTGTGCCGGCCGTCGGCGATATCGGAACGGTCTATTGGGCCCTCGGACGCAAGGTGGGCGATACGCTTGTGCAGACCGATGAGCAGGGCCGGCCCTTTACCCTCAAGATTGTCGGCATGCTCGAATCCTCCGTGCTTCAGGGCAGCCTGATCATTCCTGAAAAGGCGTTTCTGGAGCGGTTTCCTTCGACGGCGGGCTATCGGGTTTTCCTGCTCGATGCGCAGCCGCAGAAAGCCGAAGCCCTTTCGGCGGCCCTGAGCCGCACATTCCGTCGATGGGGACTGGAGGTCGTTCCGACGGCTCAGCGGCTGGCGGTCTTTCAGGCGGTTGAAAATACGTATCTGTCCATCTTTTTGGTGTTGGGCGGACTGGGTCTTCTGCTGGGGACCGTCGGGATGGGCTGGGTGCTCTGGCTGAATATTCTCGAGCGGCGGGGAGAGCTGGCGATGATGCAGGCCGTCGGTTTTTGCAAACAGGTTCTTGTCTCGATGCTGGTTCAGGAGCATCTGCTTGTTCTGTCGGCCGGTGTGCTGTGCGGCTTGCTGTCCGCTGTGCCGGCGGTGCTGCCCGCCCTGGCCGGACGGATTGAACCGGTGCCGTTCGGACTGCTGCTGACGGCCCTGGCTGCCGTTGTCCTGAGCGGCTGGCTGTGGATTCGTCTGGCGGCGGCCTCCGCCCTGTCCGGCCCGATTCTGAACGCCCTGCGAAGTGAATAAGATAGACAAGGACCGCCTTTTCCTATATCCTGCCGGCTATGATTGCACGAAGAAAAACACGAACCGTTCAGGTGGGTTCCGTTCGACTGGGCTCGAAGCATCCGATTGTCATCCAGTCGATGACCAAGGTCTTCACCACCCGCGTGGCCGCCTGTGTGCAGCAGATTGTCCGGCTTCAGGAGGCCGGCTGCGGTCTGGTTCGGCTGGCGGTGCCCACGCGAAACGACACCCGGGCCTTCGCCCGGATTGTCCAGCAGGTTTCGATTCCGCTGGTTGCGGACATTCACTTTTCGGCGGAGCGGGCGATTGAGGCCATTGAGGCCGGCGCCGCCAAGATTCGGCTCAATCCCGGGAACATCAAGGACCGCCGCGACATCCTGCGGATTATCGACTGCGCCAAACGGCACGGCATTGCCATCCGCATCGGCGTTAATGAAGCGAGCATTCGCGACTTAAAAAGCGGCGATACGGCGATGGACCGACGCGTGCGTCTGATGCGCACGGAAATGACCCGGTATGTGCGGCTGTTTGAGAAGGCCGGCTTTGACAATCTGGTTCTCAGCGCCAAAAGCGCCGACACGGTGCGGACGATTGAAATCAATCGGCTTCTGGCAAAGGATTTTGAGTATCCGCTGCATCTGGGGCTCACGCATGCGGGCCTTCCGGAGGATGCCGCCGTTCCCTCGGCGGTGACGCTCGGGGCGCTGCTGGCGGAGGGCATCGGCGATACGATTCGCGTCAGTGCCGCCGGCGACCCGGTCGAGGAAGTCAAAATCGCTCGTCAGATTCTTCTTTCGCTGGGGCTGCAGGAGCCGACCGGACCGCAGCTGATTGTCTGCCCGACCTGCGGACGGTGCCGCATCAATGTGGTTGCTCTGGCCCGCAAGGTCAAAAAGGAACTGACGCATCTGAACAGGCCCATTCGTGTGGCGGTGATGGGCTGTGTCGTCAACGGCCCGGGCGAGGCGGCGGATGCGGACATCGCCGTCTGTGCCGCCGAAGGCAAGGGCTTTTTGTATCGGCAGGGGGTTCGGACGGCTATTGTGCCTGCCGAGCGGCTGCTGGAGGCCCTGCGGGATGAACTCCGCCGCTGCCGATAACCGACGCAGCTCCATCAACAGGGGATTCAGGACGAAATGTTCAAGCGGCTCAAATCCGATTTATATGCCTGCGGACAGGAAGGTCTGCCGAAGGAAATTACGGTGGACGGCCGGCGGTATCGGCTCCTTCGCACCTTCAAGCATGATTTCTTTGCGGCCACCGGGCTGTATGAGGCCGTTTTGGCCGACAAGCCCGAGGTCGGCACCCTGAAGGTGCTCAAAGTGGCTCGGATGCAGCCGTTTCTGGGGTTTGGGCTTCTGTGGCTGGGACGGCGGCTGTGCCGGCGGGAACTGGAGATTCTCGAGCGCCTGCAGGATATGGACCAGGTGCCGCATCTGGTCGGACGATGGGGGCCGACGGGGTTTCTGTATGACTATATTGAGGGGCGGTCGCTGGATGAAAAGCCGCCGATTCCGGATGATTTTTTTGACCAGTTATCGCATCTGCTCGAGCGGCTGCACCGGCGCGGCATCTGCTATGTCGATTTAAACAAGCGGGGCAATATTCTGGTTGGACGCGACGGACGGCCCTATCTGATTGATTTTCAGATTTCCATGGTGTTCAGCGGGAGCGGACGACTTTGCCGGCTGTTTCAGCAGGAGGACCATTACCATCTGCTCAAGCATAAGCGGCGGCTTCGACCGGACCTGATGAGCCCGAAGGAGCGGCAGGAAAGTTATCGCAAAAGCGTCTGGATTCAGGTCCATCGTACTCTGGCCTGGCCGTTCCGACAGCTGCGGCGGGGATTAATGCGGTGGTTTTACCGCCGGGGGTACCTGCAAAGTCCGCCGCCCGACCAGCGCTCCCCCGAAAACGACCCGGCGCGCTTTGACCGGTGAAGGGCGCAATTCCCCCGCGGCAGCCGGTGCACCAGACAGCTGCTTTTCGAAGCCGTTAACTGAAGCTCCGCTTGACGTTGGTGCTGCGTCCAGTGCGGCGCTTGCGCGACAGAATCTGACGGCCTTTCTTCGTCCGCATCCGAGCCCGAAATCCGTGCTTGCGGGCCCGCTTGATTAAACTCTTGCGATGATTTTCCATAGTTTACTCCGCTTTGGGCGTTAGATTTTTATGGATTCATTTTATCCTGTATATACAGGAGCGTAAAGATTATATCGGCCGGCCGGCGTTCGGCAAGAGGGTAATTTGGAAAAGAGGAAAATGGGGTATTCACCACGGATTACACAGATTACACAGATTGGGGAAGGGAAGAATTAAGAATAGAGAAGCCGGCGGCCGGAAGGGATTGGAAGCATAAAGTTTTTTTATGAGGAGGAAGCAACGACCGAAACTATAGATTTCTCCTCTTTTTACCGGTTGTACTTCAGCCAATCTTCAAGGTCATCCCGAATCCCGGAGCCGAGGACGTGACCAGTTTTCCATCCCGCAGTTCATAGCGGCCCAAATCAACCTGCTCGCTCGTGCAGGTTACACCTTCGATTGTCACAACATTTCCTAAACCTGCAGCCAGGTGGGCGACATAATTCGTCTTCAGGGCGGAGCCCCAGGCATGGGGCGAAGCGAGGGCCCCCATCTTTTTCAGCTGTCCCATCAGCGCCCGCCACTGGGTCAATCCATACCCGCAGACATCATACAGATTGACATCCAGCAGACCGTCCCGGAGCAATTCCATAATCAATGCGTGCTCGGGATTTGCCTCTCCATCCGCCAGCAGTGTTTTCTTCTTGTTTTTCTCCAGCCACGCCCTCAGTTTCTCGTAGTCTTCGCGGGTTTCCCGAAACGGCTCTTCGATCCAGAACAAATCCACATCCCCGATTCCCTCCAGATACCGAAGAAATTCCTCACAAGTAAACCCGTCATTCCCATCCACCAGAATGGCAATCCCCGGAAAGGCCTCTGCGATTTTCTTTGTGACTTCAATATCCCGTCGAAGGCCGGCTTCTTTCTCCATCCACCGGTTCCCTCGGCCGATTTTCACTTTCAGCTGACGATAGCCGAAGTCGATATCCTGTCGGCAGTTTTGCAGCACCCGGTCAATGCCGGCGGGATTATCCGGCGGCTCCAGGTCATCGAAATAAATCATTCCGCTGTAGCAGGGATTGGCCTGCGGCCCCTGCGAGCCGAGCATCCGGTAAACAGGAATATTCAGGATGATTCCGGCCAAATCGTGAAGGGCAAAATCCAACGGACGCGCCTCCGGCCTCAGGATTCCGACCGCCGGGTCAAAGAGCTCTGAGACAGGCATTCCTTTGAAAGGCGGGAGAATCTCTTCGGCCCGCCGCGGGTCTGCAAGGAATGGCCCCCAGCCGCTCGCCCCTTGGTCGGTTCGGATGCGGCAAATTGTTTCTCTCACGCCTCGCCCATGAACATCCAGTCGCGAGTTCTTTCCGACAAGTCGGGGCCAGTTGAGCTGCACGGTTTGTATGTCCAGGGAAGACAAGCGGTGCCCTGCCAGGGTCTTTTTCCAGCTCTCGGCGTTTTCCGAAGAATCTGCGAAAAGGCGGGGACCCAGACCCGCCGCGGCTAAGGCCGCCGTGTGCCCGATAAATTGACGCCGATTCATAATCATACGGTCAACCTTTCAATCGCTTGTTTCCTCAGCCGATGCTCCAAAATGCTCATTCCGTCGGTGTACAGAATACGGCAAATCCGGACGGAATACGAATGGAAAAATCAGTCTTTCTGTGGTAGAAAAAGACATTCAAGGGAAAGGGCGGGCTATGGCGGTTCAGTTCATTCTGGGTCGGGCGGGCACGGGCAAGACGCGGCTGGCAATCGTTTATTATTTCGTTTATTATAAAATTTAGAAAATTTCTGTTGACTTAATTTCTTTTTATGGATAAATTAAAATTGTCAATGTGATACGGCAACTTGCAGGTTCGATAACCTCAAGATGCACATTGCACTAAAAGAAAATAAGAGGTGCCGCTCGAAATGAAAATGGAGTTTTTCTATGAAAACAAATCTGAAGTCCCCCAAGGAATACCGTGTGCATGTAGAGCAGGACTTTGTTCGCAATGTAAAGTCTCCTTATGATTCTCAATTGTCTATAATTCATGCCTTCGTAAAAATAAAAGATTTTCCAAATGGACTAATCCCTGACAAGGTGAATCCGCGAAGCCATGAAAAAATAAAGATGAAGAGTCGGGTCCCAGAGGCCATAAGGGAATCATTGCATGAATATCCAAGACTCTTTCACCTTCTCAATCGCGGGTGCCTTATTCTCGCAGAAAAGGCATGGTATGACAACAAAAACAAGACCCTTCATTTTGTTGTACAATCGGAAGACCAACACGGAATGGTAGATGGCGCAACTACCGATCGTGTGCTGAGTGAAGTAAAGAGCAGCATCTCTGAAGCGTTATTTGAAAGCTTAAAGGATTCGGAGATTCCAGATTACCTCAAAGAGGCCTATCTTCATCTTGAGATAATTTCTGGCTTAACAGATGATGATACGAGAATTCGTCTTGCCCAGGCAAGAAATACAAGCGAACAGGTCAAGGATTTTAGTATTGAAGATTTGGGCGGCGGATATGATTGGCTTAAAGAAGTTTTGGAACGGTCTGAGCTTAAGGGGAAGATTCGTTATCGAGAGAACGAACCGAAACCGTTTGATATTCGGAGCGTTTTGGCTTTATTGACTCTTTTCCATTGTAAGTGGGATGAGATCAAAAAGGAGCCTATAGTGGCTTATACCGGGAAAGGAGCTGTTCTCGACATCTATAAAAAAGACGACTGGAGGGAAAAGTATGAGGATCTGGCTCCTGTCGTAGTTGAGATTCTGAAATTGTATGAGTATGTTCATGCGAACTTTCAGACACAATATCAGAAAGCTTATGGGAAGAATGCTAAATTAGGTAGAAGGAGAGAAGTACGATACTTAAGAAGCAGCCACAAAAAAGTGCTGCCGTTAACAAACAAGGAAATTCAATATGTGATACCAGATGGCTGGCTTTATCCTCTCTTAGGTTCTTTCCGGGCATTATTGAGGTGGCCCAGAGGCAGGGGCCGTGTCGAATGGAAAACCGATCCATTCAAATTTTTTGATGACTACGGTTGGGAATTGGTCTCTTATATAGTTTCACAATCTGAACAGTTAGGCAATAATCCCAATGCTACGGGAAAAAGTTCGGTTCTCTGGGGAAGCTTGAGGGATAAAGTTGAAAACAAAATACTCAGAATCGAAGCTGAGCAAGATTAAACAAGTAAATCTTTTAAAATGCAGGAGGATTTTTATGAATGGCGAAGTACTGAATTTTTTCCAAACGTTGTCATTTTTGTTTAATTTCCGGCACGTGGACCTTTTATGGAATCAATATCCTCAGGCAGCGGCTGATAATGAGGTGGGCATGCGGCAGGCGCTTTGTTTGTATTTGTCAGGGTATGCCTTTGAGCGTCAGGGAGCAGCTCCGGATTATGCACCTGCGGCGGTTGATATGATTCAAGGAATACCTGGTTGGCCGTTGGATGAAAATCGAGTCTGGGCGAATTTTCAGCAAAGACTTGCCGATCAGGGTCTGAACGAGCATATGAACCCGCTTTGGCCGAACCATCAAAATCATGATAACATTTCGCTGATCCAAATTGCAACTAATTTAGGCCCTCAATCTTTGGTCTCTTGGGCACTTGGGACAATTGCAAACAATCAATTGGGAGTTGCCCATCAACAATTGTGTACAATTCGCGGAACTGGGTCTAAGATTGCCTCGCTGTTTCTACGGGATGTTGCGGTGCGGCACGAATTGGACCTAAATGGAATAGCGAATCGTCATCTTCTTCAGCCGATTGATACCTGGGTTCAATATGTTGTCGGCGGGTTGATAAATCAAGACGACAATATGCCTCACCAGGATTGTGCTGCCTGGATTGTTGAACATGCTCTTCAAAATAATCTACAGCCAGAGCGGGTTAATCAGGGAATTTGGTATTTCTGTACGGCGATAGCGCGTTCTTCAAGATATTTGGTTCAACAATATTTGCAAAATCCCGAGGATGTCCTTCGGATGCATCTGGAAGACCTTCAACGTGAAAGTCTCTCTGTTCGTCAACGCATCGAATATCTGCAAGAAATCTTATAGTCCTGGAGGCAGAGGAGGTTAGAAGGTTCTCGGTTATTCCTGTCGAGAAGGAAGTGTGCGATAAGAATCTATTATTGTTTGATTTCATAAATTTCCCTGACCTTCTGATAAGAGTGTTTTTCATAATAACGGCCGTTTCTATAAGGAGGGCTTTCAAGAAAGTTTCAGCTGTTTTCCGTTCTTTGAGGCCTTGCCTTTTGGTGTGGGAATCGTCCTGATAGACGATTAACGGATGTCTTTTTGTTGCCAAAAGGGCGGCGGCGCGGTAGAAAGAGCCCGGAGGAAGTTCAATGGCGGTTCAGTTCATTCTGGGTCGGGCGGGCACGGGCAAGACGCGGCTGTGTCTGGAGGCCGCAGCGGAGGCCCTGCGCCGCGACGAGCCGCAGCCGCTGATTCTGCTGGTGCCCGAGCAGGCCACCTACCAGATGGAGCAGGCGATGCTCTCGCTGTCGGGCATCGAAGGATACCACCGCCTGCGGATTCTGTCGTTTCAGCGGCTGGGGTACTGGCTTTCTCCCGTCGGCGGGCGCTGGGAGCTCAGCCGCGTCGGCCGACAGATGATTGTCCGGCGGCTTCTGGCCGACTGCCGGGGGCGGCTGGAGCTGCTCGGCTCGGACGACGACCTTTCCGGTTCGGCCGGCCAGATGGCCGACGTGCTGGCTCAGCTGTACCGTGCCCGGATGACCCCGCAGCGGCTGGAGGAGATGGCCCGCGAACTGGCCGCCTCGGCCGGCAGCTCTCGAACCGACGCCAAACTCAAAGACCTGGCCGTCCTGCTGGGGGCTTATCAGGAGTTTCTGGAGGCCAATCAGGATTTTTACGATGCGGAACATCTTTTCCGGCAGGTCAGCCGGCGGATTGCAGAAGCGGACTTTCTGAAAGGGGCTCGTCTGTGGGTGGACGGTTTTTCCGGATTTACCGCCCGCGAGGAGGCGGTGCTGCTGGAATTGCTGAAGGTCTGTGCGCACTCGCAGATTGCGCTGTGTCTGGATCCTTCGGCCCTGAACGGTCCGCCGGACCCCTTCAGCATCTTTGCCCCGACGGAGCGGACTTACCAGCGGCTTTGTGAGCAGATTCGCCGGGCGGGGCTGCCGATGCAGGAGCCGATTGTGTTGGAGCAGCCGCGGCGGTGGACTCAGGCCCCGGCGCTGGCGTTTCTGGAACGGCACTTTGCCGAAGAATGGCCGCCGATTCTTCCTTCATCCGGCGGAGCGGTGGTCTTGGCGGCGCTGCCGGATGTGCGCGGCGAGTGTCTGTGGACGGCCCGCGAAATCCGCCGGCTGGTTCGGCAGGAAAACCTTCGCTATCGCCAGATTGCCGTCGTCGTGCCGGAGACGGCCTCTTACCAGCATCTGCTCGTATGGGCCTTTGAGCGGCTTGCGATTCCGTATTTTCTTGACCAGCCGCGGCCGCTTCGAACGCATCCGGCCGCCGAACTGCTGGACAATGCCCTGCGAGCGGTCTGCTTCCATTTCCGACTGCAGGATATGACGGCGTATCTGAAGACGGCCCTGACGGGGTTGAGCGAGCAGGAGGCCGACTGGCTGGACAATTACTGCCGGGCCTGCGGAATCGAAGGGGATGATTGGTTCATTGCGGAGCCCTGGCGATTTGCCGACCCGCAGGATGGTTTTGATGAAAAATGGATTGACCGGCTGCGGCGGCGGATTGCCGAGCCGCTGGGGCAGCTGCGCGAGCGGCTGAAAATCCGGCAGGGGGACTCCTTAGAGCCGCAGGAGTTTGTCGAGGCGCTCTGGGAGTTTCTGGAGGCCGTCGGGGTGCGGAAGGTGTTGGCCGAATGGGCGCAGGAGGACCCTTCCGACCAGCGGTACGGCCATCGGCAGATGTGGGAAAAACTGGTGCAGGTTCTGGATGAACTGTGCATTGTATATCGAGGACGGCGGCATCCGGCGCAGACCTATCTGCGGCTGCTCGAGTCGGCGCTGAGCACGCTGACGGTCAAACTCATCCCGCCGACACTGGACCAGGTGCTTATTGGACAGATTGAGCGAAGCCGCCATCCGGAGGTGGAGGCGGTGTTTCTGCTGGGGGCAACGCAAAAGCAGTTTCCTGTGCCGCTGGAGTCGGAGGGGTTTTTCAGCCGCGATGACCGGGCCGTGCTGGAAAGATTTGAGCCGGATTTTGCCGAACCGCTCCAGCGGCAGCTGCTGCGTCGGCGGTATCTGGCGTATATTGCTCTCACGCGTCCGCAGCGCCGGCTGATTCTGACGCGGCCTTTGGCGGATGAGAACGGCAGTCCCCTGCAGCCCTGGAGCGGGCTGGAGATGCTGGAGCGAATGTTTGCGGACTTCAAGACCCTCAAGCCCGCTCCGGAGCCGCAGACGCCGCAGGAGATTCAGACGGAATCGGAGTGGGCCTTGTATTTGTGTCAGGTGCTCGGGCGCGACAGTACGGCGGAGGAAACGCTGCGGCGGACAGCGGCGGCCCTGCTCGAATCGGCGGACGGGGCGGCCGCCGGACTGGTTCGGCATGCGTTGGATTACCGCAACCAGGCCCGGCTGGAGCCGGAGGTGATTGAGCAGCTTGCCGGTGAGCCGCTGAAGACCTCGGTAAGCCGGCTGGAAACTTTTGCGGCCTGTCCGTATCGGCATTTTGCATCGTATGTGCTGCGTCTGAGAAAACGCCGGCTGGTGCAGATGGAGCCGGTCGATTTGGGTTCGTTTTATCACTCGGTTCTCGATGCGCTGTTTAAGACCATCCGACAGCAAGGGCTTGATTGGCGGCAGCTGACAAACGAGCAGATTGCCCAACTCGTCCGGCAGGTGAGCGGGCAGGTCATTGAGCGGAGCGAATTTCTCCAGAGTTTTCAGCGGCATTCGGCTCATCAGCGGTTTCTGCTGCAAGCGGCGGTTGAGCAGCTGGTTCAGCTGGCCGAGGGCCTCCAGGAAATGACGGCCGCCGGAGCCCTTCGTCCGTTGGCGACGGAGCTGGAGTTCGGCAATGGCGGGCTGCCTGCTTTAAGTTTTCCGTCGGTCGGTATAGAGGTTCGCGGCAAGATTGACCGGATTGATATTTTGGAAACACCGCAGGGAACGGCGGCGGTCATTTTTGACTACAAAACCGGGGAGCACCCGTTTGTCTGGGTCAAGTGGCACTACGGATTGGACCTGCAGATGCCGGTGTATCTGCAGGCGATGCTGGGCCAAACCGTCGAGGGGGTGCAGATTACCCGGGCGGCGGGGGCCTTTTATATCCCCATTCAGCATTCCATTGAGCGGAGAGATTTGTCCAAAGCGGAGGAACCGGCCAAATTTCCCTTCAAGGCCAGGGGCTTTGTGAACGGACAGTTTGCCGATTCTCTGGATGCACAGGCCCGCCACTGGAGTGCTTATTATAATATTGCATTCAGGACAAAAGACCGACAGCCCTACAGTGATTTTGGGCGAAGCGGTGTTCTTTACCCCGAGCAGTTTGAGCGGCTGCTGGCGGCCTCGCAGCAGAAAGTTCAGCAGATTGCCGAACAAATCCGCCGGGGCGAAATTGCCGCCGCGCCGGTTCGCTTGAGGGACAAAAGTCCCTGCAGCGAATGTGATTACCAATCTGTCTGCAAATTTGACTGGGAAATCAATCGCTATCGGACGCTTTCTTCGATGCGGAAAGAAGACGTGCTGAGGGCTTTGGAGGAGGGGGCCAATGGCTGAGGTCAGATGGACAGAGGCGCAGGAGAAGGCCGTTCGCGCTGTCGGGCGGGATGTGCGGGTCAGTGCCTCGGCGGGCACAGGCAAGACGGCCGTACTGGCCCAGCGGTGTCTGGAGCGGCTGTGCGATGTTCAGCGTCCGACGGATGTGGACCGGCTGCTCCTGTTGACCTATACGGATGCCGCCGCCGAAGAGATGCGCGACCGCATCGCCCGCACCCTGCGCAAGGCCTACAGCGCCCGGCCTTCTTCGGCGCTGCGGCGGCAGATGCTTCTGCTGGATGCCGCCTCCATCAGCACCTTTCATGCCTTCTGCAAACGCATCCTGTCCGAACATTTTTATCTGCTGAACCTTGCGCCGGATTTCGGCATTGTGGACCCTGACCAGCAGACGCTCCTCCAGACGGAGGCCCTGGCGCAGACGCTCGAAGAGGCCTGGGGAGAGCCGACACTGGCGGAGGGGCTTCGGGTGCTGCTGTCCGGCCGAACATTGTACGGCACCAAGGGGTTTGTGGAGGAAATTTTTGCGCTGGCGGATTTTCTGGAGAGCATTCCGGACCCGCAGCAGTTTTTGGAGCGGATTGAAGGTTTCTGTACGGGGCACCATTCAGCGGCGGATGCACTCCGGCGGGAACAGCTCCGAATAATAGAACGACGGCTGGGGCATGCCCGGCAGAAAGTGGAAATGGTTCGGCGTCTGCAGGATGCATTTGGAGCGTCAAACTGGCTGACAGGCCATTTGGCGGGGTATCATTCCGTCCTCGATTCGCTGGAAGCCGCCGTTCGGCAGGGGGATTGTGCAAAGTTGTGGGAGCTTCTTGCAGGGTTGAGCATTCCCAGTGCACCCAGACGTCCGAAGGAAATGTCGGAGGAGATTGCCGACCACATCAAGGCCCCTCTCAAAGATGTGAGAGATGATTTGAAAGAGATGATGAATCTGGCGGCCGTTCATCCTGTGTATGCCTCGCTGGAGGGTGACTCCGTGCGGCTTCAAATGCGGACAATCCTGATGCTGCTGAAGGGATATGTCCAACACTACACGCAGGCCAAAGAGCAGATTGCGGCGCTGGATTTTTCGGATTTGGAGCACAAGACGGTGCGGCTGCTGGAGGCGCATCCGGCGGTGGCGGACAAACTTCGCCGCCGGTTCGATTTTATTTTTGTGGATGAGTTTCAGGACATCAACGCCGTCCAAAAGCGCATCCTCGACAGCATCCGCCGTCCGGACAATGTGTTTGTCGTCGGCGATGTCAAACAGAGCATCTATGCCTTTCGCCGAAGCCGGCCGGAGCTGTTTCTGGAGGCGCTGCAGGAAGCCAGGGAGGACCCGACGGAGCCGCTGGTTCCGCAGCGGATTGATTTGGGAGACAATTTCCGCTCACGCCCGGAAATCCTGGCTTTTGCGAATGCAGTCTTTGGGCGGATTATGACCAAGGAGACCGCCTCGATGGATTATGACAAGCGGGCGGCTCTGGTCTGCGGGCGGGACGATGTCAAGCCGGAAGAGATTTCGATGCCGGTGGAGGTTGTTGTGCTGGATGAAGAAGGGCGGGACTCTGACGAAGAGGACTTTGAGGGAGAGGAGAACGGGGCCGAAGAGAGTTCGGAGTCTGTCCTGCCGGAAGCGGAGAATTTGTCTGCGGAGCAGCGGCAGGCGATGTGGATAGCCCGGCGCATCCGGCAAATCGTCGGAGCCGACAGCGGAAAACCTGAGTTTCAGATTTTCGACAAAGAGTTGGGCTTCCGCCGTGATGTCCAGTATCGCGACATTGTGATTCTGATGCGTTCGCCGGCCAAACGAGCCCAGACGTATACGGAAATCCTCCGGCTGGCGGGCATTCCGCTGCATTCCCAAACCTCGGAGGGCTATTTTGAAACGACGGAAATCGCCGACATGCTGGCTTTGCTGAAGGTTCTGGACAACCCCATCCGGGATATTGAGCTGGCCGCTGTGCTCCGCAGCGCCCTGTTCAATTTTACGGATTCCGAGCTGGCCCGGATTCGCCTGTCGGCCGGCAAGGCCGTTACGTTTTATGAATGCGTGCAGAAGACCGCCGAAGCCGCCGGTCCCCTGGCGCAAAAAGCCCGCCGGGCCCTCGAGCAGCTTTCCGACTGGCGCCGGCGGATTCGAATCGGTTCGCTGTCGGATGTACTGGGCTCGATTCTGGATCAGACCGGCTATCTGGCCTTTGTTTCGGCCCTGCCCAACGGTCGTCAGCGGCGGGCGAATCTGCTCAAACTTCATCAGCGGGCCGTCCAGTTTGAACATTTCAGCACCGGCCCGCAGTCGGTCTCTCTGGCTCGGTTTGTGGAGTTTCTTGAAGATATACGACGGGAAAAACAGGACTGGGCCCCGGCACAGCCCGACAGCGCCGCCGAGAACGCCGTGCGGCTCTTGAGTGTGCACAAAAGCAAAGGGCTGGAGTTCCCCGTTGTCTTTCTGGCGGAGCTGAACGCGGGATGGAATCCCCGGGATTTGAACCGGACGTGTCTGGCGGATGAAGATGCCCTCGGCATTCAAGCGGTCTGTCCTGAACGTAATATCCAGTTTCCCACGCTGGCCTGGCAGGTGCTCTATGAGCGCAAGCGAAAGACGATGTTCGAAGAGGAAATGCGGATTCTGTACGTGGCCCTCACCCGCGCCCGGGAGAAACTGATTCTGACGGCCTCCCGCCGACGCTCGGCCTGTGAAAAGATTGTGCAGGAGTGCGCCCTGCTGGGCGATAAGGGCATTCCCGACGGGCGCTTGTTGGAGGTGTCCTGTCCGATGGACTGGATTCTGTTTGGGTTGGGCCGTCAGCCGCCGATGAAAGAGGTTTTTCTGAACGAGTCCCCGGCGGTTCCGACGTTTTTTACCGTCCAGTGTGTGGAGCGGGATGGTCTGGAGGCATGCAGCCGAGAGATTGAGGCCGCCTGTCGGAGAAAACTTGCCGCATCAGTGCCGACGTTGACCGAGGCCGAACGAAAACAGCATCAGCCCGTGATTGAAGAGTGCCGGCGGATACTCGAGTGGAAATATCCTTTTTCTTCCGCCGTTGGGCTTGTCGCCAAACTGTCCGTCAGCGGGGCGCTGGAAATGATGGATGAATTTGCACCGGCCGTCGGGGCAGATTCGTTCGGCTCTGTGCCGAAGGCCGTTCTCGAAAAAGCCGGCAAAAAAAGCACCCTCTCATCTGCCCAAATCGGTTCGGCGGCTCATCTGCTTTTAGCCCGGCTGGACCTGCATTCCAAACCCGACCGTCAACAAGTGGCCAATACAATAGAAGCCCTTGTTACAGAAGGACTTATCAATTCACAAACAGCCGCTGCACTGGAGCCGGAATGGATTTTGGGCTTTTTTGACAGTGAATTGGGACAACTGGCCCTGAAGTATCCGGACAGGGTGCATCGGGAATGGGCCTTTACCATATCGGTTTCCGCCCGAGAGGCCCGAATTGCACCGACGGATGAAAAAATCATTGTTCAGGGCATTGTGGACCTTCTTCTGGACAGTCCCGATGGGCTGATTTTGGCCGATTTTAAGACAGACCGGGTCTCCGAAGGGCAATGGCCGCAGCGGGTTGAACGATATCGTCCGCAACTGCGGCTGTATGCGCTGGCGGTGGAAAAGGTTCTCGGCCGGGTGCCTTCGCGGGCTTATTTGTATTTCCTTGCGCATTCAAAATCCGTTCCAATCGTCCTGTCCTCTTGACTTTTTCCGGCGGGTTTGCCATACTGCGGCACTTTGCCGCATCAGACAAAACGGGAGCAAAAGGCCCGGTTGCGGTCGTGGGCCTCTTCAAAGCGGAGATGAATATGAAAGCGTCGGAAATGAAAAAAGGACAGACCATCAAGATGGATGGCGTCCTGTATGTGATTGTTGATTATCAGCACGTCAAACTCGGCAAGGGCGGGGCGGTCTATCAGACCAAGCTGAAGAATCTGACGGACGGCGGCATCCGCGATGTCCGCATCCGGGCCGAAGAAGTGCTCGAAGAGGCCTTTCTCGAAAAGCGGAACTTTGAGTATCTTTACTCGACGGGCAATGAACACGTCTTTATGGACCTGGAAACGTACGACCAGATTACGCTGGATGATGATGCCTTCGGCGAGGGGCCCAAGTACTGCAAGCCGAACACCCCGATTCTGATTAATATGTACAACGGCAAGCCCGTGGTTGTCCAGCTGCCCAATACTGTGGACCTGAAAGTGGTGGATACAGCTCCGGAAATCAAGGGGGCTACGGCCACCAACCAGTATAAGCCCGCCACCCTCGAGACCGGTCTGGTGATTCAGGTGCCGCCGTTTGTCAAAGTGGGGGAAGTGGTTCGCGTCGATACCCGCACGGGCGAGTATGTCACTCGTGTGAAGGAATAACCTGCGGCATCGGCAAAAAAGACTGGTATTTTTTGCAGATTTTTGGTAGTATTTTGGTTTCGCACCCAGCAGGCCTTTCGGGGTTCTGTGAGGATGCGGGGAGTAGCTCAGCTTGGCTTAGAGCGCTGCGTTCGGGACGCAGAGGTCGCAGGTTCAAATCCTGTCTCCCCGATTCGGCCGCCGGATGAAACAGGCGGCGGCTTCTTGGAGAATACCCCAAATCGGACATTTCCGGCACTTCAGCAATTCTTTCCGCTTCAAAAAAAACTGTTGATTCTTTTTGAAAGATTCCTTTAGGATTCAGCGTTCTTGTTTTTAAGTACGTGCGGGGGAGCGGCGGCGATACCGTGGATAATAGATTTAGTTTGTCTGTTTTGTTTTTTGTTTCAGAGGAATGATGGACGGACGTACTCGAAAGAAACCATCCGCGGCGGGTTTGGGAGTTCTGACAGCGGTTTTGTGCTGTCTGGGCTGCCGGCAGCCGGTATCGCCTTCGGTTCCTCTGGAAATCCCCCAGCAGTTTTCTCAAAGCGGCACGGCTCCTTTGCCGGAAAAATGGTGGGAGTCGTTTCATGACCCTCTGTTGACTGCTTTAATAGAAGAGGCCCTCGGGAACAATTTTACGATTCGTTCCGCCTGGGACCGGCTTCGCCAGGCAGAAGAGGCGGCTGTCCAGGCGGGGGCATCCTTGTTTCCGGCGGTTCAGTATTCAGGGGAAGCGGCGAGAACCCGTCGGGAGGTTTCCAATCAGACCCAGTATACAAGCGAATATTCCGTCGGTCTGACGGCCTCTTATGAAGCCGATTTATGGGGGCGGGTGCGTTCGGCTCGGCAGGCGGCCCTTTTGGATGCACAGGCAGCCCGGGATGACCTGGCGGCGGCGGCTGTTTCGCTCAGTGCAGCGGCGGCCCAGACGTGGTATCGGCTCGTCGAGGCCCGTCTTCAGGCGGCCCTTTTGAAGGAACAGCTGCGAACCAATGAGAAGGTTTTGGAGATAGTTCGAATGCAGTTTGGGCAGGGGCAGGGGACGGCGGCGGATGTTCTCCGTCAGCGTCAGTTGGTGGAAGCCACGCGCGGCCAGCTGATTGAGGCGGAAAAATCAATCGTGCTTTTTGAGTATCAGCTGGCGGTTCTGCTGGGCCGAACGCCTGCGCAGGGTTTGTTTGCCGCCGAGGGCTCTTTGCCGCCGCTGCCTCCGCTGCCGGACGTAGGGCTGCCGGCTCAAACGCTCACTCGCCGGCCGGATGTGGCCTCCGCTTATAAAGCGGTTTTGGCGGCGGACCGGCGGCTGGCGGCGGCGATTGCCGACCAGTATCCCAAAATTACATTAGGTGCTGCAGCGCAGACGTCCGCTGAACGGGTGCGTGATTTGTTTGAAGACTGGCTGGGCCGGCTGGCGGCGGATGCGGTCGGACCGCTTTGGGATGCCGGGTACCGAAAGGCGGAGGTACGCAAACGAAAGGCCGTTCTTTCCGAGCGGATTCATCGATATGGTCAGACGCTTTTAACGGCCCTTCAGGAGGTAGAAGAAGCCCTCGAGGAAAACCGCAGTCGGCAGCGGCTGACGGAGAATCTGCGTCTTCAGCTGGATTTGGCCCGTCAGGTGCGTCAAACGACCGAAAGCAAATATCTTCAAGGGCAGCTGGATTATCTGCGTGTGCTGGAATCGCTTCTGTCGGAGCAGGGGCTGGAGCGTCAGCTTCTGGCGGCGCAGCGTGCTCAGCTGGAGCGGCGGATTGATTTGTGCCGGGCGATAGCAGGTCCGTGGACTCTGGATGAACCTTCACAGTGAGGTTTTTTATGGAGAATCGAGATACGGTGTCCCAACAAACGGGCGGCGGGAACAAGCTGCTTAAGCTTTTTGTACGGGCCGTTCTTCCTCTGCTGATTGTTGTTGCGGCGGTCTTTTTTTTAAGCATCTGATGGACACTCGGCCGCGCGCGCCGCGTCGTCCTGCCGACCAGCAGGCGCGGCTGGTGACGGTGGAGACCGTCCGCCGCCAAACCCTGCCGGTGGTGATTCAGGCGATGGGGACCGTGACGGCGGCCCGGGAGGTTGTGCTCTACCCGGAGGTGTCCGGTCTGGTGGAAAAGATTGCCCCGGAGGTTCTTCCCGGCGGGATTGTGGCGGCGGGGCAGGTGCTGTATGAGATTGACCGGCGGAACTATGAAACGGCCCTGGCGCAGCGGCAAAGCGAACTGGAGCAGGCCCGGCTGAATCTGAAGATTGAGGAAGGCAGTCAGCGGGTTGCCCAGCGGGAATATCGGATGCTGGAGGAGGTTCTGGACGAAGCGGATGAAGACCTGATACTTCGCAGACCCTATCTGGCCGCCAAAAAGGCCGCAGCGGAGGCGGCGGAGGCGGCCGTGCGTCAGGCACGGCTGGATTTGGAGCGCTGCATAATTCGGGCTCCGTTTCGGGCCGTAGTTCGAACCAAATATGCCGAACTGGGTTCTCGCGTTTCTCCCACCGCTCCTCTGGCTGCTTTGGTCGGGGTGGATGAATTCTGGGTCCAATTGCTGGTGCCTGTGGACCAGCTGGGCTGGATTGAGATTCCCCGGGAGGGTTTTGAGGGGGGAGCGGAGGTCCGCATTACCGACCCGGCGTGGGGACAGGATGTGTTTCGGGTCGGCAGGGTTCTGCGGCTTCTGGCTCATCTGGAGGAACAGGGGCGGATGGCCCGGCTTTTGGTTTCCGTGCCTTCGCCGCTGGAGTCGCCGGAAGGACGGTCGCTGCCGCCTTTGCTGTTGGGTTCTTATGTACGGGCTGAAATCATCGGACGGGCGGCTCGCGATGTATTCGCCGTTCCGCGCGAATACATTCGAAACGGCAATCAGGTCTGGGTGATGGATGAGCAGAACCGGCTGCGGATTTGCACCGTGCAGACGGTTTTTCGGGGGCCGGAGACGGTTTATATCCGCAGCGGGCTCGAGGACGGCCAGCGGATTGTCACCACAGATCTGTCTTCGCCGGTGGAAGGGATGCTTCTTCGAACAGCTGAAAAAACTCCGGCGGAAAGGGGTATTTCTGAGAATGCGGGAGGCAGTCAATGACGGAACGGCCTGCTCTGGATGACAGCCGCGGTTTGATCGGCTGGATGACCCGCAATCGGGTTACCCCCAACCTGATGATGGTGGTGTTTCTGGTCGGCGGCTTCTTCTTTGCGCTGAACGTCCGTCAGGAGGTGTTTCCGGAATTTGATTTGGATTTGGTGATTGTCCGGGTGCCGTATCCGGGGTCCAGTCCGGAGGAAGTCGAGCAGGGCATTATTCTGGCGGTGGAGGAGGCCATTCGGGGTCTGGAGGGCATCAAGGAAATTACCGCGGTTGCCTCGGAAGGATTCGGGACGGTCACAGCGGAAATTATCGAAGGATTCGACCGGCAGCGGGTCTATCAGGATATCAAGCAGGAAATCGACCGGATTACGACGTTTCCGGAGGATGCGGAACGTCCGGAAGTGTCGCTGGCGATGCGGCGGCAGCAGATTGTGGAGCTTCAGATTTACGGAGATGTTTCGGAGTGGGTTCTTCGGGAGCTGGCGGAGGAAATCCGTGACGGGCTTCTGCAGGAGCCGGGCATTACGCAGGTGGAGCTGGCCGGAGCCCGCGATTATGAACTGCAGGTTTTGATCCCGCAGGAGACGCTTCGGGCGTACGGTCTGACGCTTCAGGAGGTGGCTGACCGCATTCGCGCCACGGCCCTGGAACTTCCCGGCGGGCATGTGGAGACCCGAGCCGGAGAAGTGCTGCTTCGGGTAACGGAGCGGCGGCAGTGGGCGCGGGAATTCGCCCGCATTCCCATTCTGACCACCGCCTCCGGAACTGTTATCCGGCTGGAGGACATCGCCCAGGTGCGGGATGATTTTGCCGATGTGGATCGGATGGCCTTTTTTAACGGCAAGCGTGCGGTGGGAATTAGTGTTTACCGGGTGGGGGATCAGACCCCCATCGGCATCTCTGAGGCCGTTCAGCGGGCGATGAAGCGGCTGGAACCGCAGCTGCCGGAGGGTGTGCATTGGGTCATTACGCAGGATAGGGCGGATGTATATCGGCAGCGTCTGACTCTGCTTTTGAAGAACGCCTTGTACGGGCTGATTCTGGTGATTGTGCTGCTGGGGCTGTTTTTGGAAATCAAACTGGCCCTGTGGGTGACGCTGGGAATTCCGATTTCCTTCCTCGGTTCGTTCCTGTTTTTGCCGAGTCTGGATGTAACCATCAATATGGTCTCGATGTTTGCCTATATCATTGCACTGGGTATTGTGGTGGATGATGCGATTGTGGTCGGCGAGAATATTTATGAGTACCGCAATCGGGGAATGAGTTTCTTTCGGGCGGCGGTTCAGGGGGCACGGGATGTCGCGATGCCCGTCAGTTTCAGCATTCTGACGAATCTGGTTGCTTTTGTGCCCCTTTATTTTATCCCCGGCATTATGGGCAAAATCTGGAAGACCGTTCCGCTGGTGGTGATTACGGTTTTCACGATTTCCTGGATTGAAAGCACGCTGATTCTTCCAACGCATCTGGCACACGCCCGTCCGCGAAGCCGTCGTCCTCTGGCGGTTTTTCTCCACGGGCGCCAGCAGGCCTTCAGCCGGGAATTTGAACGGTTTGTGGAAAGGGTGATTGCGCCGTTCATCGATCGCTGCGTCCGGATACGATATCTGACCGCCGCAGTCGGGTTCACCGTTTTTCTGATAGTTTTGGGAATCGTTCTGAGCGGACGAATCGGGATGATTCTGATGCCTCGAGTGGAATCCGATTACGCCTCCGTTCAGGCGACGCTTCCCTTCGGGAGTTCTCAGGAGAAAGTGACAGCTGTCTGCAATCGGCTGGTCGAAGCGGCCCGGAAGATTGTCGAAGAGAACGGAGGAGAGCGTCTGAGCAAGGGAGTCTTTGCGGTGATTGATGAGGATACGATTGATGTTCGCATCTTTTTGACCGACCCGGATGTGCGGCCGATCAGTACGACCCGCGTGACGCAGCTGTGGCGGGAGAGGGTCGGGCCGATTCCGGGTCTGGAATCCATTCTTTTTGAGGCCGACCGCGGCGGTCCGGGCTCGGGAGCGGCTTTGACGATTGAATTGAGCCATCGCGATATCCGGGTTCTTGACCAGGCCAGTGAAAGACTGGCGGCGCTTCTGGCGGATTTCCCCAATGTCAAGGATATCAATGACGGATACACGCCCGGCAAGCAGCAGCTGAATTTCCGCATCACCCCGGAAGGGCAGAGCGTCGGTCTGACCGTTCGGGAAATTGCCCGGCAGATTCGCAATGCCTTTTACGGAGCCGAAGCCCTGCGCCAGCAGCGGGGACGGAATGAAATCCGGGTGCGGGTGAAGTTTCCGCCGGAACAGCGGCTCAGCGAGTACAATGTGGAGGAGCTGCTGATTCGCACGCCGTCCGGCACGGAGATTCCTCTCCGTCAGGCCGCCCGGCTGGAGCGGGGACGCTCGTATACGAGCATCAATCGGCGGAACGGGCGCCGCACCGTGACGGTGACGGCCAATGTGGAACCAATCGGTCAAACCAATCAGGTCAAAGAGACGCTGATTCAGGAGATTCTTCCGAAACTTCAATACGATTTTCCGGGACTTTCGTACGCCTGGGAGGGCCGTCAGGCGGATTGGGCGGAGAGCATGCAGTCGCTCTGGAAAGGATTTCTGGGGGCGCTGGCGGCGATTTATGCGATGCTGGCGGTTCCGTTTCGCAGTTATATTCAGCCGCTGATTATTATGGTGGCCATTCCCTTTGGGATTGTCGGGGCGGTTCTGGGGCATTTGATGATGGGCTACGAGCTGTCGGTGATGAGTATGATGGGGATTGTGGCGCTGTCCGGGGTGGTGGTGAATGATTCGCTTGTTTTGATTGACTATGCCAATCGGCTCCGACAGGAGAACCCCGCCGTTTCGGCGTTTGAGGCGATGCATCAGGCGGCTGTCCGCCGCTTCCGTCCTGTGATGCTCACCACGCTGACGACCTTTGGCGGGCTGGCGCCGATGATTTTTGAAACCTCCCGTCAGGCCCGCTTTATGATTCCGATGGCCATCTCGCTGGGCTTTGGGATTCTCTTTTCCACGGTGGTGACGCTGATTCTGGTGCCCTGTCTGTATGTAATAGTGGAGGATATCGTCCAATTTCTGCAGCGGCGGGGATTTGCTGTTTTCACACCGGATGCCGTGGAGTAATTGCGGAATTTTCGGGAAAATGCAATGTTTCCTGCGGCGTAACTGTGCGGGGCAGACTATAATAGCGGCGGAAACGCATCAGTGTTTCGTGAATCGGTGAAAGAAGCGGAATTGAATTCTGATAGAAACAGCAAGGTTCGCACGGCGGCGGCCGTCCTGGTCGCCTGTCTGTGCGGCTGGTTCGTGATGGAGCTGGAGATTCTGGGGGTGCGGATGCTGGCCCCCTATTTCGGCAGTGCAGTCTATGTAGTCACCGGCAGCGTCATCGGCACCTTTCTGCTGAGCTTGTCCGTGGGGTATCTGCTGGGAGGGCGGCTGTCGGCTCTAAAAAACAGCGGCATTCTGCTGGGAGTTTTTATCCTGCTGGCGGGCGTCTGGACGGCCGTTCTGCCGTTTTTTACCGGTCCGGTGTGCGACAGGATTTTCGATTGGGGACTGGATGAAAAATGGGGTTCACTGCTGGCGGCGCTGGTGCTGTTTGCCGTGCCGACGACCTTTCTGGGAACGGTCTCGCCGACGGTGGTCCGCTGGCTGACGCAGCGGCCGGAAGAGGCGGGGGTCAGTGCCGGTCTGGTGATGGCCCTTTCAACAATTGCCAGCTTTGCGGGCTGCGTTGTGACGGCATTTTATCTGGTTCTGTATTCGATGCGTCTGGTACTGTCGATTTCCGGCCTGATTCTGGCCCTGCTGGGAATGGTCGTGTTTGTCACGGTGCTGGTGCGGAGGAAAAAAGATGCTTAAAAAACGGTGGGGTTTTCCGGCTGTTTTTCTGGTTTTTTCGGTACTGTCTGCCGCGGCTCCGGAGGAATGGGGCCGGCTGGCCGCCCGCAGAGAGTCGCTGTACAATACGATTTTCGTTTATCAAAAGGACTCCGTGGTGACGCTGCGGTTCGGGCGGCGGGCCGCCGTGCCGATTCAGACGCAGGTCGATTTGAAGAATCTGCGGAATCATCAGCTCGAATATACCAAACTGATTTATGCCTCGCTTTTGTATGTGCCGGAGCCCAATTCAATTCTGGTGCTCGGGCTGGGCGGAGGGGTGATTCCTCGCGATTTTCGTTTCTATTTTCCGCAGGCCCAAATTGATATCGTCGAAATCGACGAGGCCATCCCGCCGCTGGCCAAAGAGTTCTTTGCCTTTGCGGAAGATGACAAGATGAAGGTCTATGTGGATGACGGGCGGATGTTCATCAAAAAGCAGCTCCGCCGCCCCAATCCGCCGCAGTATGACATCATCGTGCTGGACGCCTTTAACGGAGACTATATCCCGTTTCATCTGATGACCCGCGAATTTCTGGAGGAGGTCAAGGGGGTCCTGTCGCCGACGGGGGTCGTTGCGGCCAATGTTTTCTATGACAACCAGCTGTTTGATGCGGAGTGGGTGACGTTTTTGAAGGTGTTTGACCGGTGCGATGTCTTTCTGGGACGAACCAGCGGCAATGCGATTCTGATTTCGCCGGGGGCTCAGGTGCAGGTGCCGCAGGGGCCGGCGTTTCTGGAGCGGGCCCGAACGCTGCAGGACAAGCACAAGTTTGCATTCAGTCTTCCGGCCGTTGCCCGCTGCTTTCGTCCGGATTTGAAGCCGGACCCGCAGGCGCGGGTGCTGACGGATGACCGGGCGCCTGTGGATTATTTGCGCCAGCAGCAGCGGCGGGAATAAAAACGGCTACGGAACCGCCACGCCCGCCTGACGCCACTGCTGGAGGATTTCCTCGCGGCTCATCGCACCGACGTGACGGGACAGTTCCTTTCCCTGTGCATCGTAAAAAATCTGCATCGGAAGGGCCTGCACCTCGTATTTTCGGCCTGCCTGGGGCTGCCGGTCCATGGAAACCAGTGCAATCGCAAAGTGCGTGGCGTGTGTCCGGGCCAGCTCCGTCAGGGTCGGCATCATCCGCCGGCAGTAAATGCAGGAGGCCGACGTAATTTGCACAAGCACCGGCCTGCCCTGTCCGACGATGGAGTCATCCGGGAAATTCTCGGTCTGGGCCTGATAGCGGCGGGTCTGGATAAACTGGACAATCAGCAGCAGCACCAGCGCCGCCGCCGCCACCAGCCACACAGAGTTTTTCTGCTTCATCGGTTCCGTTTCCTTTCTATCGGGTTTCTACGACGGCGGATCGGAACCAGTGCTGCGTTTTCAGGCAGATTTTGACCAGCATCAGCATCACCGGCACTTCGATAAGCACGCCGACGACCGTGGCCAGCGCTGCGCCGGAGGACAGGCCGAAAAGCATCGTTGCCGTAGCAATCGCCACTTCGAAATGATTACTGGCCCCAATCATCGCCGACGGCGCCGCATCCGCATAATTCAGCTTCAGCCAACGCGCCAAAGCATAGGCCACTGCAAAAATCAGACAGGTTTGAATAAACAGCGGGACGGCAATCCACAGAATTGTCAGAGGATTGTTCAGAATGGTTTCGCCCTTGAAGGAAAACAGCAGCACCAGCGTCAGCAGCAAAGCGACGATGGTAATCGGCGTGAGAATATGCAGGAATTTTGTTTCGAACCATTCGGAACCCTTGCGGGCCAGAATCCACCGGCGGGAGAAGAACCCGGCGGCCAGCGGCAGAGCAACATAGACGGCGATGGACAGCAGCAGGGCCTGCCAGGGAACCGGCAGCTTGCCGACGCCCAAGAGGAAGCCGCCCAGCGGACCGTACAGAACCAGCATCGTCAGCGAATTAATCGCCACCATCACCAGCGTATGCCCGTCGTTTCCCTTGGCCAGATAACCCCAGACCAGCACCATCGCGGTGCAGGGGGCGATGCCCAGCAGGATGCAGCCGGCCAGGTAGCTGCGCCACAGCGGCACCTGAAGCATCTTGACGCCGTTTTCGAGCACGACGGTGCCGACGCCATAGGAAGCGCCGACGGGCAAATCCAGCCCGAAGGGCATCTTGACAACGTCCACGGCGTCCGGCCCGATGAAGCCGTAAAAGAGCGTGCCTAAGAAAAACAGGGCGATGGCGTACATCGTGAACGGCTTAATCGCCCAGTTGACGAACAAAGTCAGGGCGACGGGTTTGATGCTCTTGCCCGCCTTGAGAACCTCGGCAAAGTCAATCTTGACCATAATCGGGTACATCATAAAAAACAGGCACACGGCAATCGGGATGGAAATAACCGGCGCCTGATTGACATACACGGCCATTCCGTCGAGGGTTTTGGCCAGACCGGGGGCCAGTTTGCCCAGCCCAATCCCGCCGGCAATGCAGAGAATTACCCACACGGTCAGATATTTCTCGAAGATGCTGAGTCCCTTTTGCGGTTTCTGAACAATCGGCTCCTGGTTCATTGTAAGACCTCTTTTCTTTCAGGTTTGAAGGCCGTCAGATTGATGCTGATGATATAGTCGCTTAGTTTGGCCCCCGGCGGCAGGGATTCTTTGACCTGCCGATACAGCGGGTCATTGCAGTCGGCCGCCAGCTCGATGCTGTAGGGATGTTCTTCTACCTTCAGACTGCACAGGCCGGCCTGTTTGGCCATCTGAAGGGTCTGTTCGACCGGCACGGCTCCGGCAACACAGCTGACCAGGGCGGCGGCCGAGCGGGCAATGTTTTCCGGCAGCGGTTTTCGGAGGGCCAGGTCGGAGATGCAGGCCTTGCCGACGGGCTTGAGAACCCGGGCGATTTCATTCCAGACCTGCTGTTTGTCGGGGGAAAGATTGATAACGCAGTTGGAGATGACCACGTCAATGGTGCCGTCGGCGACGGGCAGGTGTTCAATTTCCCCGAGTCGAAACTCCACATTGGACAGTCCGGTTTTTTTTGTGAAGGCGGCAATAGAGGCCCGGGCCTTGCTGACCATGTCCGGGGTCATATCGACGCCGACGGCTCGTCCGGTCGGGCCGACTTTGCAGGCGGCAATGAAGACATCGATTCCGCCGCCGCTGCCCAAGTCCAGTACAACCTGTCCGGGTTTCAGGTCTGCCAGCGCCGTCGGATTGCCGCAGGACAGCCCGAGGTTGGCTCCATCGGGCAAAAGGGCCAGTTCATCGCTCGAATAGCCAAGATTTTGTGCCAGCTGAGCGGAAGGAGTGCAGCCGCAGCAGCAGGAAGACTTCCCTTGAGCAATTTTGGAATACTCCTGCCGAACGGTTTGTCGGATGGTTTCTTTGGCAGAGTCGGTCATAACAAACCTCACTTCTTTTCCTGTGGTTTACGTTTCTTTTTCCGGGAGGATATCCGGAATCTGTTCGATGAAGGCGCGGATTTGGTCGCGCACCCGGCGGTAGCAGTTCAGGGCTTCTTCCTCCGTTTTGGCGGCTTTGGCCAGGCGCGGCGGGTCTTCAAAGCCGACGTGCAGGATTTTAGTTTTGCCGGGAAACAGCGGGCAGCTTTCGTGCGCGTGGTCGCAGACGGTGATGACATAGTCGAACGGAATATGCCGGACCTCATCGAGGTGCTTGGAGCGGTGGGCGGAGATGTCCACGCCCGCTTCGGCCATCACACGGACGGCCAGCGGGTTCAGGCCGTGCGTTTCGATGCCAGCCGAATAGGGCTCCACGCAGCCGCCTTTGAGATGACGGGCCCAGCCCTCGGCCATCTGGCTCCGGCAGGAATTGCCTGTACAGAGAAAGAGGATGCGAAGTTTTGTTCCATTTGCCGTCATGACCGCTGTTTCCTTTCGTTTTTTTTGTCGCGGAATCCGCAGGATTCCAATCAAGCTGATATCTTCGGCTTTACGGGGCGGTGTAAATCAGCCACAGTCCGGCCAGCAGGACCAGAACCCCGCAGATTTTCTTTAATCGGACGGCCCCTCTGGATTGTTCATTCCAGTTCAGGTACCGCTGCACCGCTTCGGTAAAGGTGCCCGCCAGGACGATAACGGAGCAGTGGCCGATGCCGTACATCAGCAGCAGAAAAATGCCGTAAACCATATCCGCAGAAGCCAGCTTAAACGTTACGGCCAGCATCGGGGCCATGTAGGCGAAGGTGCACGGCCCCAGCGCGATGCCGAAAATCAGTCCGAGGAAAAAAGCCGCCAAGAGCCCTTTTCGTTTGGTGTTTACCTGTCCCGGTCCGGACCAGGGCATTGGAATGACCTCTACAAGATGCAGTCCTACGGCGAAAAAGATGAACGCGACGAAATAATTTCCGTATTTGCCGACATCGCCCATCATTCGTCCGGCTGCGGCGGTCAGGGCTCCGACGGCCGCAATGGTCAGCAGAATCCCGACGGCGAACAGCAGAGAAATCCAGAAGGCCCTTCGGGCGGAAATCCGCCCCTGTTCATCGATAAAGCCGATAATCAGCGGAATACTGGCCAGATGACAGGGACTGAGCAGGATGCTCAGCACGCCCCAGAGAAAGGAAGCCGAGGCGGCCATCCATCCGGCGCCTTCTACGGCACGGGTCAGCTGGGTGAACAGTTCCTGCATCGTTTAGGGCACTCCAATCTCTTTTAGTTTTTTCTCGATTTCGTCCTGCGGGAGGAAGCCCTCGTGTCGGAAGACTTCTTTGCCGTTCGAGTCAAAAAAAATCTGGACGGGGATAGCCTGAATGCCGTATCGGGAGGCCAAAATCGGCTGTTTGCGGACATGGACGAACACCACGTTGAGTTTTCCTTCGTACTTTTTGCGAAGGGTTTCGAGGATGGGGGTCATCATCTCGCAGGGGCGGCAGCCGTCGGCGCCAAAATCAACCAACGAAGGTTTTTGGCTTCTGCGGGCCTTGTCCACGGGGTTTTCGAGGGCTGCCTGCGCTTGTTTGATGAGCCAGTCTTTAGAGACACGGATCGGAATCTGTTCTCCGAGTTTTTGAATGTACTCGGAGGCGGCCTGCTGTTTTTTCCGATCGAGCAGATACGCTTTCAGCGGCGCCTTGACCTGTTCCAAGGAGGCCCCGCCGAACAGGTCCGGGTTGGCCTTGTAAAAGGTCAGCATTTCCTCTTCAGAGACCTGAACCGATTGAAAAACAACGGTTTCAAAAAACTCGTCCACCAGGGCCCATGTGCTCTTTCCGGATTTGTCTTCTGAAGCAGGCAGAACTTTTTTGGCCAGCTCAGGAAGAATCCGTTCGACGGCCTCCTGCTCCAGAAGGAAGAAGGCATTGTTTTTAAACTCGTCACGGACGGAAGCGGGCTGGGAATCGATGAGTTTGGCGATTGTATCCAGCGTAATTTGCACCGCGCCCGCCTGCAGCAGGATGCCCTCCGGAAGGTCCTCGGGAACCGCCAGGGAAAGGGCTCCCTGCGTTAAATCCGGATAAAGCTGCTGAACGGTTTGTTTGGAAGCCGGCGGGGTTTCCTCGGCTTTGGAACCAACAGATGCACAAAGGAATACAAGCAAAAGCAAGACAAAGGGAAAATGTTTCATACAGGTTTCATCCTTTTTCTTTAAGGAGACAGAGTCTCCGTTTGCGGTGCCGATTCACCCGCCGGGGCGGAAAAGTCAAACCCCAGTTCCTTCCATTTGGCCAGGATGTCTTCTTTGGAGAAGAATCCTTCGTGTCGGAACAGTTCTTTTCCGGACGGGTCAAAGAAAATCTGTGTCGGAATCATTCGGATGCCGTATTGTGCCCCTTCGTCCGGTTTTTCCCAGACGTCGATGAAGATCACGTCGAATTTGCCGGCGTATTCCTGTTTGAGGGATTCGAGGATGGGGGCCATCATTTTGCAGGGGATGCACTTGCCGGCGCCGAGGTCCACCAGACGCGGCAGGGAGGAATCGGCCGGCTGGACCTCCATTGTGCCCGATGACGGTTGAAGGACTGATGCGTTTTTTTGCTGATTTTGGTGTTTGACGGCCAAAACAAGGGCGACGGCCGCAATCAATCCGATTCCTATCAGGATTTTGACGGTCTTGTTCATCGAATCCCCTTTCGAGTTTTTAAGCGGCCGCATCCATTGGAGCAGCCCCCACATCCCCGCCGCCGCCAGCAGCCAAACCATCCATCCGCCGGGACCGCAGCAGGGACACTGCAGAAGACTCTTCATCGTTTTCCTTTATCGTGCTGTGCTTAACCAGCCAGCAGTTCTTTGCCTTTGGCGGCGACTTTTTCAACGGCTTCGTCGCTGACGGGGGTTTTGCCTTTTTCCATCCCCAAATCCGCCAGCTGGAGATGCCGGAATTTCTTGAAGCCGGCCAGCTCGAGAGACTGCTTGACGCAGTTGAGCGGACAGCCGTCCACGGCCAGAATCTTTTCAGCGGCTTCGGTAGTTTTCAGGATGCCGCTGATGCGTCCGCCGATGCCGACGGTGCAGAACATCTTTCCAAGTCCCATCTGCGTCATTTTGCGGGCGGCCCGGTCGGCGATGGCCCCGACGTCGGCGGCCCCGGAGCAGGCGAAAATCAGTGTCGTTCCGCCGCTGCAGGCACAGGAATTGCCGGAAGTCATGGTTAATTCTCCTTTCGAGAAAAAGTTTCTGCTTCAGACAAGCATGGTTCGGATGTCTTCGGGCGAGACGACCTTGCCGACGACTTTGACCACGCCGTCCACGGCCAGCGCCGGCGTCATCATCACCCCCATTTTCATAATGTCGTTAATCTGCGTGATTTTCTCAATTTGGTATTCAATCCCCAATTCTTTGGCGGCGATTTCCGCATTCTCCGCCAGTTTTTTGCATTTGGGACAGCCGGTCCCCAAAATCTGGATTTTTTTCATCGTATCGTTTCTCCGAAATCCCTTTTTTAGAAAAATGCTCCGAAAATCATTCCGCACAGGGCTGCCATTCCGATGACCAGCGAAACAAAGACAACGGTTTTCTGCGTTCCCATAATGGACCGAATGACCAGCATATTGGGCAGCGACAAAGCCGGTCCGGCCAGCAGGAGGGCCAAAGCGGGGCCTTTGCCCATTCCGGCGCCGATCAGGCCCTGCAGAATGGGTACCTCCGTCAATGTGGCAAAATACATAAACGCCCCGGCGACGGAGGCGAACAGATTGGCCCATACGGAATTGCCGCCGACGGCCTTCTGAATCCAGACCGAGGGGATAAGCCCTTCGTGCCCCACGCGACCGAGCAGAAAGCCGGCAATCAGCACGCCGAACAGCAGCAGCGGCAGAATCTGTACGGCGTATCCCCATGTGGACTGAAGCCAGTGGATGCGTTCTTCTTTGTCAATCCACAGCAGCACTAGCCCGATGAGCAGCACCAGCAGCCCGATTGTAAGGCCCCAGCGGATTTTATAAATCGCCTCGTAAAGGACATTTTTTTCCACAGGGCTGACCTGCTGTATCTGCTCAGCGGGAATGATGTGTTCGGTGCCGGTTCGGTCTTTGAGGAGGACCTGCTGCTCGGTTTGCCGGACGATGGTTCCTTCCATTGTGTACGTTGTCAGGCCGCCGGGACAGCAGAGGAAAACGGCCCGCACATCCCCGCTTCGGGCCCAGTTGGCAAAAACCAGGATTCCAATCATCAGTCCCATCAAGATCACGTTTTGCCGAAGAGGGCGGCTGACCTGGGGAGGCGGCATCATCATTTGTGCATCGGCCTTCTGCAGTTCTTCTTTTCGGTAGAGAAAATGCATAATCAGGCCGATGAGGATGCTGAAGAGGACGGCCCCGACCGCCCGGGCGATGCCCAGTTCCAGTCCGAGAATGCGGGCGGTCAGGATAATCGCCAGAATGTTGATCGCCGGTCCGGAATACAGAAAGGCGCAGGCCGGTCCCAGCCCTGCTCCCATTCGATAGATTCCGGCGAACAGCGGCAGCACTGTGCAGGAGCAGACGGCCAGAATAGTGCCGGAGACGGAGGCAACGCCGTACGCCAGCACTTTGTTGGCCCGTGCGCCCAGATATTTCATCACGGAGGCCTGGCTGAGAAAGACGGTAATGGCTCCGGCAATGAAAAAGGCGGGCACCAGACAAAGCAGCACATGCTCGCGAGCGTACCATTTGACCAGATGAAGGGATTCGAACACGGCGTTGTCAAATCGCGGCCAGCCCAGCGGCAGATAAAAGCAGGCCAGAAAAACCCCGATGATTCCGACCAGTTTTTTCCATTCCTGTTTGAGAAAACTCATTGACTTCAGGTTCCTTTAAATGATTTGCAGAAGTTTTTTATCCATCTCAATCTGTTCCTTCAGGTAGTCCGACAGGCAGTCTAAAAAACGAAGGACGCATTGTCGTTTCAGGGTGTAATAAACGTGAAGCCCTTTCTTTTCATACTGCAGAATGCCTGCATTGACTAAAATCCCCAGATGGCGGGAGATATTGGACTGCTTGCCGCCGACCTGACGGACAATGTCCTGAACGCAGCACGGGCCCTGCCGGAGGATGTGTAAGATGGCAATCCGGAGCGGATGGGCCATCGCCTGTGTAACCAGGGCCTGTTTTTCGTAAAGTTCCAATAATTCCGGGCGAAGTTTTTCGTCTTCCATCGCTTCAGTAACCTCTAAATATATGATTATATTACAATATACTCATATATTTTCTGAAATCAAGTTTTGTTTTTTCAAAAAATTAATAATTAGTGGAGTTTCTTAGGGGTGTGTTTTTATCGGCATGGTCTGATAATTCCGAGATTTTGTGGTTAAATTGGGCAATTTGGCATCGGATGATTTTGGGTGTATACTTTACAGAGAGTCGATAGTTTGTCAGTACCATTCTCTGATTGGGGGTAGAACCATGAAAACGTATCGAGAGATTCGGACAGGCCTTCAGGTGCTCTGTTGGCCGTGATGCTCTCATCCGTTTCCCTCTGCCGGGCGGATGAGGTGTACACAGGCGGCGTAACCGTGGATATCACCGGGGAAATCCTCGGTTATGTGTGGATTGAGGATGCAACCGTCAATCTTCTCCCCGGGGCCCATATCAAAAACTCCTACTACATGGGCGATGTCTATGCGGCCAGCGGGGCTGTGGTGAATATCTACGGCGGTCAGATTGATGATATGCTGCTGATTACCACGGCTTACAACGGTCTGCCCGACCCCTATGTAACCCTGTACGGAACCGCTTTTGCCGTTGACGGGGTTCCTGTGACAGCCGGGACGACCGAGCTGTATTTGGCCAATCAGGTGATTTCGGGGCTGTATGGGGACGGGACACCCTTTGCCATCCGAGTGGACTGTTTTGCGGAGGGCAATTATCGGCTGACGCTGCATCTGGCCTGGGTGGACCAGACCCCTGAGGAGCCCGAGGAACCCGAAGAACCTGAAGAACCCGAACCTATGCCTGCGATTGAGGTCTCGCTGACGGCTGTGGACTTTGGACAGGTTCAGGTCGGCACTTTCGGGGAGCAGTTCCTGACGGTGTCCAACATCGGCGATGCGCCCCTGACGATTGCCTCGGTGTATCTGGAGCAGGAGGATACCTTCCAGTTCTATACAACGGGGCTGCGTCAGGCGTCTGTAACCCTGCAGGCGGGCGAAAGCACGGTTCTGGGTGTGCTGTTCGCTCCTGCGGCGGAGGGGACGGCGGCGGCGACGTTGGTGCTGCTGAGCAATGACCCCGATACGGCTCGGGTCGAGATCTCGCTGACCGGCGAAGGGTTTGTACCCCTGACCTGTGCGCAGCAGATTCAGGCGATTTTGACCTTCTTTGATGAGTCGGTCCGCGCCGGTACACTAGTCGGAACAGGTCCCGGCAAATCGGGTGTGCATCGTCTTGCGGCGTTTCGGAATCTGCTTGTGAGTGTCCAGTTCTTCATTGAGCAGAAAAACTACGGCACGGCAGCAGCCCTGCTGCGGGCCGCCGTGTTCAAATCGGACGGTCAGTGCAAGCCCGGGGATTTTGTCAGCGGACCTGCGGTGACGGAACTGCAGATTCGGCTCCAGCAATTGATGGAGGCCCTGAAGAAACAGTAAAAGCAGCGATTTCTTTGTGTACTTCCCGTGTGCAGGTTAACCATAGGCCGCGGGGGGCGTGCCCCCGCGGCTGTTTTTTTGTAGAAAGTTCTCTCTGGACAAATCGGTCGTCTCGAATCCTAATGGGGGAAAATCAAGGGCTGAGAAAATGAATGAACCGGGGAGTATCAGCGTTGCTGATTTGTCCGCGCAGATAGGCCAGGCGGCATCGTTTCGTTTTTTTGTTTTGACGGCAGCGGCGGGACTGTATCTTTTCTTTCTGTATCAGCGATTTCGGAAGGGCCGATGGATGAGCGTGCTGGTGTCTCTATTGGCGGTGGCGGCGGCGGTGTATGTCGGCCTGGCCCTGATGCTTTGGCTGCTGCAGCCGCGGCTTGTCTTTTATCCGATGCGGGAACACGACTGGCGCCCGGAAGAAGTCGGTCTGCCTTATGAATCCATCAAGATTCCCACGGAGGACGGGATTGAACTGGATGCATGGTTCGTACCCGGCCAAAACGCTTCTTATACCATTCTTTTCTGTCACGGCAATGCGGGCAATATCAGCCATCGGCTCGATTCGCTGCTGCTGTTTCGAGAATGGAGTCTGAACTGTCTGATTTTTGACTATCGCGGGTATGGACGCAGCAGCGGGCGTCCTTCGGAAGAAGGGGTCTATCAGGATGCGGCGGCCTGCTGGAAATGGCTCACGGAAATCCGTCAGATTCCGCCGGAGACGATTATCCTATACGGGCAGTCGCTGGGCGGGGCGGTGGCCGCCAATCTGGCGGCCCGGTTGGCCGAGCAGGCGGGACCCCAGCCGGCCGGCCTGGTCATTGAAAGCGCGTTCAGCTCCATCGTTGATATGGGTCGGCACTACTATCCGTGGTTTCCAATCCGATGGTTTGCTCGGTTTCGATTCAATACGGTTCAATCTGTTCAGAAAGTTCATATTCCCATCCTGGTTATTCACAGCCCTGAGGATGAGATTGTCCCGTTTGAATTTGGGCAAAAAATATTTGACAGCGCCAACCCGCCCAAACAGTTTTCCCAAATTTCCGGCAGCCACAACGAAGGGTTTCTTCAGGATTTGCAAACCTATCAAACGATTTGGAGAGAATGGATTGAGCATCTCCGGAGTTCTAAAGAATCCGCCCCGGAAGGAGATAAAAGATAACTCGTTATGAAATAAGGAGATGTTGTTATTTGTTTGAGGGTGGTTCTATAGATAGAAACCCCGTAAAAACCGATGGGGAAAATAATTTTCAAAAATAGGGATTTTTCCTTATTGCGAAAAACACGGAAAAATGCGATATATATTAATGGACGGTGAGCCAAGGGAGGTTTGGCTTATTTTGGCGGGACCTTCGGCAGGATGATTTCTGCCGAAGGTTTTTTTATGGATTAGGGGTGGAATCTGACATTTTGCGTCCGATTTTCTCGAAAAACACTTCTTGACGCATCCGGTTTCTTCGGATACAGTCTGCCTCTATTGAGTGTACACAGCGACAAAGTCTATTATCATCAAAGCCGAGGATTCGGCTGGAAATCGAAAGGGAAATTGTATGTATACGACAATTGTAGATGTGACCGCCCGAGAAATTCTCGACTCGAGGGGCAATCCGACCGTTGAAGTGGATATTCTTCTGGAAGACGGGTCTTTGGGTCGGGCGGCGGTGCCGAGCGGGGCCAGCACGGGTGTCCACGAAGCGGTGGAACTCCGGGATGTCAAGTCCAAACGGTATCTGGGCAAGGGTGTTTTGAAGGCCGTCAAGAATGTCAACGAGGTGATCGCACCGGAAATCCTCGGAATGGATGCGACAGCTCAGGAGGAACTGGACAAGTTCCTTTGTGAGCTGGACGGCACGCCGAACAAGGCCAAACTGGGCGCCAACGCAATTCTGGGTGTTTCGCTGGCTGCCGCCAAGGCCGCTGCGGCCTCGTGCGGGCTGCCGCTGTACAAATACATCGGCGGCTGCAATGCCAACCTGCTGCCGGTGCCGATGATGAACATCCTCAACGGCGGCAAGCATGCGGACAACAATGTGGACTTCCAGGAGTTTATGGTGATGCCCGTCGGCGCCAAGGACTTCCCGACGGCCCTTCAGATGTGTGCGGAGATTTACCATTGCCTGAAGGGGGTTCTCAAGAGCCGCGGCTACAATACGGCGGTCGGCGATGAGGGCGGCTTTGCTCCGTCGCTCAAGAGCAATGAAGAGGCCATCGAGGTGATTCTGGCGGCGGTCAAGAAGGCCGGATACAAAATCGGCAAGGAAGTCTTTATCGCGCTGGACCCGGCTGCCTCTGAAATGTGGACCGGCAAGACGAAGAAATACTGCTTCTTTAAGTCCAATCCGAAGAAGGAAATCAGCGGAAAGGCCCTGGCCGACTATTGGGCCGACTGGGTAAACAAGTATCCGATTATCAGTCTGGAAGACGGGCTGGCCGAAGACGACTGGGAGGGCTGGGCCTATCTGACGGACAAACTCGGCAAAACCTGTCAGCTGGTCGGCGATGACGTGTTTGTCACCAACACCAAACGGCTGGCGATGGGGATTGAAAAGGGCTGTGCCAACTCGATTCTCATCAAGGTCAACCAGATCGGCACGCTGACGGAAACCATCGAAGCCATTCAGATGGCTCAGCGAAACGGTTATACGGCGGTCATCAGCCATCGCAGCGGTGAGACGGAGGATTCGACCATTGCGGACCTGGCGGTGGCAACCGGCGTGGGACAAATCAAGACCGGCGCTCCCTGCCGAACCGACCGAATCTGCAAATACAATCAGCTGCTGCGGATTCACGAAGAACTGGGACCCAGCGCCCGTTACGGCGGTCAGATTTTCCGGTACGTTTCTTAAGAAAAACGTTCCCGACAGTCTTTGCAGAGGCCCCTGCAGCGCAGGGGTCTCTTTTTTTAGTGTTTTCGGGGTCTGGAACCGATAAGAAGTCTATATGCCGACTCGAATCAGTTTGATAATTCGCTTTTTGTTTTTTTGTGTGTTTTTCAGTATTGGGGCCGGGACCGTTGCTTTCTCGATCCTTCTTGACCCGGAACTGAGCATCTATTTCCGCAATCGCCGTGTGCTTGCCCAACTGGAGGCGGAAAATAAGCGGATTGAAGAGCTCACGGAAAAATACCAGATGCAGATTGATATGATTCGTCGGGAGCCGAATCTTTTGGGGCGGCTGGAATTGGTTACCTTTGGAAAGGCCTATCGGCCCAAGGAAGCAGATGCCTCCAATGTGCCGATTTTCGACAAAAATTTGCAGGAAACAGCCCGGGCTGTTTTGGCGGAGATAGACTCCAAGCCCGAAGACCCCCCGATGCCGAAATGGTTTGAACGGTGTCTTCAGCCGAACATTCGAACCGCCCTTTTTCTGGCCGGAAGCGGGCTGGTCATAATCACCTTCATTTTTTTCGGGAGTCCTTCTATTCCTGCGGATTCCTCCAAAGAACAGCCGGACTGAGGGGTAGTTTCGGGCATTTTGTTTTATAGGGAAAAGGTTCTGCTTTATCCATTTTTACAAAAACCAAACCTTTGCAGTGAAAAGCGGAGGAATGCCGATATACTTTGAATGCTGAAAAAAGTGCTTATCAGTGTTAAAAACTTTCTTTTTGAATAGTTATAGGACCTGCAAGCCATGGCTCCGAAAAGCAAAAAAAGGACTCGTGACCGACAAAACCGCCGTTCGGAACAGTCGGCTCATTTGTATAAACTTGCTTTGGAAGGCATCCTGCTGGCCTTTTGTATTTTTCTTTTTTTCAGTTTAATCAGTTTTGACATCGGAGACGAGCCGGCGGGGTATGTATGGCCGACCAATAATCCGGTCACCAACTGGTGCGGGCGGGCCGGGGCTTTTTGCGCCTATTACCTGATGATATATATAGGTCCCGGTGCGGTGTTGGCGGCCTTTTCCATCGGGATGATGCTGATTGTGCACCTGTCGGGCCGTCCGTTGACTCAAGTGAACCTTCGCCTCGTCGGTCTGCTTTTGCTGACGGCGGCCGCCTCGGCAAGCTGGTTTCTGCTCTGGCCCCAAGAGCCGATTCTGCTGTATCGTCATGGTTCGATTCCGAGCGGCAACGGAGGCATTCTCGGGATTGCCCTGGGTGTGTTTTTGCGGAAGCATCTGGCCTTGCTGGGGACGGCGCTGGTTTTGTTTTCGGCCTGGGTAGTTGGGTCGATTTTGCTGGCAGACAGTGTTGTGCTGGCGCTGACCCGCGGCTTTGGTCATCTGACGGGGCGTCTGTTCGGTCTTGCCGGGCCGGCCTGGAGCGCCGCCCAAAAGCACTCTCAGGCGCTGGCGGATATCTGGACCCGGCTGAGCGAAAAGCAGAAGAAAGAAACCACCAAGCTGCAGGAAGCCCTTCGTCAGAAGCGAGAGGCATCAGACACTGCCGCTGCCGCAGAGAAAGAGAAGGAAAAAGACAAAGCGGTCCTGCCGCCCAAACCGGTTCAGTCCAGCGCCGAGGAAAAACCGATGGAGCCGGCAGCTGCTTCCGAACCGGCCTCTGCCGTCTCGAAGGAGCAGGGCGAGCAAGCTGCTGTGCCGGCAGAACCCGCCAAAAAGCCCAAGCAGCCGGCGGCCAAGCCGGAACCGTATATCCCGCGCACCTATGACGACTATCAGTTTCCGCCGCTGGAGCTGCTGCGGGAGCCGGAGCCGAACTTTACGGCGGTTCAGGAAAAGATGGTGGAGCATAAGGCCCGTACGCTGGAAGAGCTGCTGGAGGAGTTCGGGATTCAGGCGGAGGTGGTCAATGCGGAGCCGGGGCCGGCGATTACGATGTATGAGCTGCAGCTGGCGGCGGGGGTGAAGGTCAATCAGATTTCGAACCTGGCCAACGACATCGCCCGGGCGCTGGGGTCGGGGATGGTTCGCGTGGTAGCCCCGCTGGCAGGCAAGAACACCATCGGCATTGAAGTTCCCAACAGCCAGCGGGAGATTGTTCGGCTGCGGGATTTGATTCTCAAAGGCGGGGCATCGGCTTCCAAGATGCAGATTCCGCTGTTTTTGGGCAAAGGGTCCTCCGGTGAGGTGCTTGTGTCGGATTTGGGGGCGATGCCGCATCTGCTGATTGCGGGTACGACCGGTTCGGGCAAGAGTGTGTGCATCAACAGCATTATCACGTCGATTCTGATGACCCGCCGGCCGGATGAGGTTAAACTGATACTGATTGACCCGAAGATGGTGGAGATGGCGGCGTTTGAATCGATTCCGCACCTGATGTGTCCGACGGTGACGGAAATGCGGCGGGCCGAGCAGATTCTTCAGTGGGCGATGGAAAAGATGGATGAGCGGTACGAACTGCTGGCGGAGGCCAAGGTTCGCAATATCGCCTCCTACAACAAACTGACGCCGGAGGAGCTGATTGAGCGGTTCCAGCCGAGCACGCAGGAAGAAGAGGCCCAGATTCCCAAGAAGCTGCCTCACATAGTTATCATTATTGATGAATTGGCGGACCTGATGATGACCAGCGCCAAGGAGGTAGAGTCATACATTGTGCGGATTGCTCAGAAGAGCCGCGCGGTCGGGATTCATCTGGTTTTGGCGACGCAGCGTCCGCAGGCAACGGTGGTGACGGGACTGATTAAGGCGAATATGCCCGCCCGCATTGCATTTCGTGTGGCGGGTCGAATGGACAGCCGAATCATTCTCGACCAGAACGGCGCCGAATCGCTGCTGGGGCAGGGCGATATGCTGTTTTTGATTCCGGGCACAAGCGACCTGATTCGTGCGCAGGGGGCCTATCTGGACGATGATGAAATCCGCAATATCGTCAGCTTCCTGAAGGATGTGGCCCAGCCGCAGTTCCATCCGGAACTGATGCAGCTGAATCGGGCCGACCTGGCCGCCGGTCAGAAAGATGAGCTCTTTGATGAGGCGGTTCGGATTGTTCTGGAAACCCAGCGGGGCAGTGTCTCTCTGCTGCAGCGGCGGCTGAGCATCGGCTATGCCCGGGCCTCCCGCATTATTGAGATGATGGCAGCGGCCGGGATTTTGGGCGAATACAAAGGCAGCCAGGCGCGGGAGGTGATGATGACCCTCGAAGAATATGAGGAAATGAAGCGCAATCAGCTGCCGGAAGAAGTGGCTCAGTACGAAGACCTTTCCGGACGAGAGGAAAAGCACGACGTCCGATCGGATGAAGAGGACGAGGAGTCGGAAGAGTCGGACGAGGATGAGTACCTTTCGCCGACGGAAATCATCAACGAGGACACCCCTTAACGGCGGTCCAGACCTGAAATCAGGGACTTTCCGAGAGAGAATAAAAAAACCCGGCCGATTGAAAGGTCGGGTTTTTTTCGTTCATTCAGAACGGACTCGGTTTATTGGACGTGCAGAACGGAATTGTATTCTCCGAACGGATTGGGCTCGGCGTTTTCGTTGTAGGGGTCCTGCTGCCACTGGCCGTCCACAACGAGGCGATACCGGTAGGTTCCCTTGTTGAGCGGGAGCTTGAGAATCCATTTGCCGTTTTCGCCGGCCCGCTGCATCGGTGTCTGTTCCGGAATCCAGTCGTTGAAGTCGCCGGCAATCTGGACGGTTTTGGCCCGCGGATAGAGGGTCGAGAAGATGACCGTATTGCCTTCCTGACGGACACCGTAGAAGTCGGCGATTTTCTCTTCGAAGGTGCGGGTATCCTTGGGCTGCGGCGCTGGAGCCGATGCCGCAGCTGCCGGTTCTTCCACCGCTGCTTTGCGGGGCTCTTTGATGGTGGCCAGCAGCTCTTCGGCGCTGGCGCTGATGGACTGGATGCGTGCCTCGAGGGTGTCCACCAGTTCGGCTTTGTGAACGAGGGTATCGGTACCGATCAGTTCCTCGGCCAGGTTGAGGAAGTCCTTATAGCCCTTGCTGGCCGGGTCGTATTCGCTGATGGGCTGTCCGAGACTGGCGGCTTCTTTGAGTTTGGTATTGAAATTCACGACCGTCTGGAACATCCGGTCTCCGAAGTGTTTGCGGAGCTCAGCCAAAATCTCACGCCCCATTTTGGTGCGGATGTCATACATACTGGCCAGCACCATCAGGTTGACTTTCTGTCGGCACTGTTCGCAGAGGACCTGAAGGGTCTCCAGCTGCTTGCTGAGGCCGTGCAGCGAGAAATAGCCCATCTCAACCGGTACAATCACATCGGAAGCCGCCCGCAGGGCGTTGAAGGTCAACAGTCCTACAGAAGGCGGGCAGTCAATAATCACATAATCATAATCGGCCCGGACCTCCTCGAGGACGGACTTGAGGCAGTTTTCCCGGTCCATAATGCCGGCCATCTGAGACTCAAAAGCCGCCAAATCGATGCTGGAGGGGGCCAGTTCGAACCGGTCGCTGATTTGCCAGAGGATTTCCTTGAGCCGAAGCGGTTCCCCGCGCGCCTTGCCGATTAAGACATCATAAATGCTTTGTTCAATCTGCTCTTCGGGGACGGCCAGACCTACGGCACAGTGGGACTGCGGGTCCAAATCCACCAGAAGCGTCCGATATCCTTTGGCAGCCAGGGCACTGGAGAGGTTGATGGAGACGGTGGTTTTTCCGCATCCTCCCTTTTGATTAATAATGGCTACGGTTCTCATAGAAACTCCCTTTTCTAAGTCCCGCAAGGGGTTGCTGTTATTTGGCGTTCGTTATTTAATTTTCGTCAAAGTATGGCGGAATCTTTAGTTTTTTATCGGACAAAAAAAGAAAAAAGCCGTTTTTAATATTGAGAAAAGGCCATTATGAGGACATACGGGGTCTTTATTGGTTCTTACGTAGATTGAAAAAAATGGATGATTTTTTGGCTTTTTGCCGATAAAATAGGAGGTTTACATCTTCTGAATTATTGAGTCGGAGAAAGCAGGAGATTTTTGAGATGACGGAAGAACAAATCATCCAGTGGATGTACGAAAAGATTAAACGGGACGGTTTTACAAACGCAACGTCGCTGGCGGAAAGTTTTCTGCAGGAGCACCGAATCACGGATGTTCTGGACCCGACGTTTTCTTTGACATTGGATGTCGGGTTTAAGGTGGCCCAAGAAATCAAAGACCGGAAAATGGCCTCATTGGCCAGTTAAGGGGGCAAATATTTTCTCTATTTTAACAGAATATTCCGGCGGAGATTTTCTGCTGTTTACGGAATCAGGGCATTGTATATCGGTTGGACCCACTTTTCTTTTTCGACATCGTAAAGGACAAAATCGGAATCGAATTGCCAATAGGCCCAGCTGAACCCGCATTTTTCGGCGGTGCGGGCGACAAAGGAGATATAACGGACGCGTGAGTCCATATCGGCCTTGTCATACGCCCCAAACTCGCCGAGGAAAATAGGGCGATTGTTTTTCTGGGCCCATTCCTTAACTTTTCGGAAATCCTCCACAACGGCTTCCTCATCGGCGGCACTTCGCGGCCAGACGACGCCGGTTTTGTCAGCATAGGCGGGTGTCCAGCGAGCCCCCTGATGGGTAAACTCCATCGGCTTGTAGTAGTGAACCGTAACAATCAGATTGCGGTCATCCTCCGGCAGCTGCAGCGAAGGGAGGGCATCGACGGAGTTATAGTGTGCCGGACCAATGATGACGGCCCGTGTCGGATTCGACTTTCGAATGACAGTCAGGGCCTGGCGATAATATTCATTCCAGAGCTCCTCCGTTAACTGCTTGTTGGGTTCATTGAGGATCTCAAAGAGCACAGTCGGCGGAGCGGCCGCAAACTCGGCGGATATCTGCTCCCAAAAGGGCAGAAACTTGCCCCTGTGTGCAGCCGGGTCGGATCCCATCGCATTGTATTCATGCAGATCAAGGATGGCAACCAGACCGGCGGCCAGGGACTTCTCCACCGCCCAGCGAAGGGTCCCGAGCCACTGCGGGTCCAGCGTATGCGGCGGTTCATCTTTCATAAACCGGAACGGATGAAGATTGATGCGGACGCTCGAAAAACCGGCTTCTTTGAGCATTTTGAAATACGGCTCTTTGAAGCGGGCCTGCTGCGGCGAACGCCAAATCGGGTCATAGCCGATGATGTTCACGCCGCGTCCGATTTTCTGATTAAGTGCAAAAATGTCCATCTCTTCCGAGGCCGCCTGAAGAACACCCGTGAACAAAATAAATCCCGAAAAAAACAGGATTACTTTCCGCATAAATACCCCTTTTTGCCAACCGCAAATATTTACAATTTCGTCTTTATATTATCTTTCTTCCGGCCCAAAGTCAAAAATCAACTCGTTTTGTCTGCAAACCCCCGCTCGATTTCCTCCAGCGACTTGCCTTTGGTTTCCGGAAGGAACTTGAGGATGACAAAAAAGCCGAAAAGACAGATGGCCCCGTACAGCCAGAATGTGCCGTGCGGCCCCAGCGAGCGGTTCAGATAGGGAAAGGCCAGGGTCAGCAGGGTACAGGCAATCCAGAGGGAAAGGACGGCAACGGCCATCGCCGCCCCGCGGATGCGGTTGGGAAAAATCTCCGAGATAATCACCCAGGTAATCGGGGCCAGGGACATCGCATAAAAGGCAATCGCCGCCAGAACCAGCAGGAGCATAAAGAAGCCGCGGACCTGCAGGAAATAACCCGTGCCGAGGACAGCGTAAATGCCGGCCAGACCGCCGGACCCGAGGAGCATCAGGGCCTTGCGGCCGAGGCGGTCCACCGTGTAAATCGCCGCAAAGGTAAAAAGCAGATTGACTGTGCCGGTGATGACAATGTTGAACAGGATATCACCGACGGAATAGCCCGCGGCGGCGAAGATTTCCTGTGCGTAGTTGAAAATGGAATTGATGCCGCACCACTGCTGAAAGACCGCCAGAAAGACCCCCAGCGCAATGATTTTCAGCAAACTCGGCTCCAGCAGGTCGCGGAAGCGGACGGAAGCGATTTCCTCTTTGGCCAGGGTTGCCTGGATGCTGTCGGCCTCCTGACAGGCGTATTCCCATCCGCCGACTTTGGCCAGAACCGCCCGGGCCTGATTGAGTTTGCCGTATTTGACCAGCCAGCGCGGGCTTTCCGGCAGAAGGAACATCAGAACAAAAAATCCGAAGGCGGGCAGGGTTTCGGCGCCGAACATCCACCGCCAGCCGACCCGGCCGTGCCAGCCCGCCAGGATGTCTACCGAGGAGGCATCCGGGGATAAGGGATGCGAGCGGGCCAGCATCCAGTTGACCCACTGCGCCGCCAGGACGCCGATGACGATCGTCAGCTGATTGATAGAGACCAACCGCCCTCGAATGGGTGCCGGAGACATCTCGGCAATGTACATCGGAGACAGATTGGAGGCCAGCCCGATGCCCAGTCCGCCGAGGATGCGGGCCAGCGAATAATCCGTCAGTGTTTGGCTGAAGGCCGTCCAGAGGGCCGAGGCGGTAAACAGAAATCCCGCCCCAATCAGCAGGTGTTTGCGTCCGAACCGGTCGGACAGCGCGCCGGACAGGACGGCCCCGAAGATGCAGCCGACCAGGGCGCTGCTCTGTGCCCAGCCCCGCAGAAAAGGGGTGTCATCTGTAATTTGGAAATAAGGTTCGTAAAAGGGTTTGGCGCCGCCGACAACCACCCAGTCATAGCCGAACAGAAGTCCCCCCATGGCGGCCACCAGACAAACCCGCCACAAAAAGGCCCGGTTGTATTCAACGGCCCCGGCATCCAAGGTTGTTTCTGTGTGTGTCATTGTGCTCCTTTTTGATTCAGTGTATCTAATCAATTCCGCGGTCATTTCCACCCAGCCGGTGTCGGATACGGATTCTCGTCATTTCCGTGCATCATCGATGGCCAGGAACATCGCCAGAAGATTTTCGGTCGGGACATTGCTCTGGACATTGTGGATGCTGTTAAAGACATAGCCGCCGTTTCGGCTGAAGATGTCGATGCGCTCGCGCACCTGCCGATAAACCTCCTCGGGCGTGCCGAACGGCAGGGTCTGCTGGGTATCGACCCCGCCGCCCCAAAAGACCAATTGGTCGCCGAACTCGTTCTTGAGCCGAGCAGGGTCCATGTCTGCCGCAGAACACTGGACGGGATTGAGCACATCGAATCCCGCCTCAATCAGGTCCGGAATCAGCGGATAAATGGAGCCGCAGGAATGAATGAAGATTTTCCATTTCGTCAGTTTATGGATTTTGTCATTAACGGCCTTCTGGAATGGTTTGTACAAATCGCGGTACATCTGCGGGCTGATAAACGGCCCCCGCTGCGTGCCGAAATCCGTGCCGCTCACAAAAACCACCTGCACCTTATCACCCAGTGCGGCGGCCAGCCGTTCGATGTTTTTCAGCCCGATTTCACACTGATACTCAAACACCTTATACACATAATCCCGGCGGGTTATCGTAGAAACGTACCATTCCTCAACATCGCGGATGCCCCTGGGGTGTTTGAGCCAGGGGGCGGGCACGAGGGCAATATCGCCGAAGGCCAGTCCGGGAAAAGTCAGATAAATGCCGGCGTCGGTGTTTTCGTAATACCAATCGACCTGCCGCTTGAAATGGGCGATGTCGGCTTCGGAGAGCAGCCCGAACTCCTCGCAGTTGTCCCGCCAGTCCAGTTTCTCCTCGACGATCGGCTCCTGGCGTCGAATCGAATCCCAGAACCAGCTGTGTTTGGGCATTTTGGCACAGGGCGGAACGGTCGTGTCACCCTGCGGGTACATCAGCAGGTCGCCTTTGGCATCCGTCATCCAGTTGAAACGCTCCGGCACAAGAACCTCCGTGCCGTCGGCGGGCATTCGGAAGGGTTTCCATCCTGTGTTCTCAAACCCGAACATATTGCAGCGGGAATGGACACCCACGACATCCAGACCCAGGGCCAAACGCAGCGGCTCATCAATTTCACCGAGCATTTGATAGGGCTCGATGACTTTAACGCGATAATCCGGCTCTCCCAGCACCGCCTGACGAAGGCGATGAACGGCACAGACCCCCATTCCGGTCTGCCCCCCGGCCCCGAAATCCACACAGAGCCGGTCGGGTATTTTGTGATCCAGAACCGCCTGAAGCCGCTGTCGAGAGGTTAAAGTCGGCATTTTTCCCTTTTTGAGAAGGTTGTTTGTATTTTCGGCCTATACACTCTCGATTTTTATCTTAATTTCAAAAGTGATTTTTTGAAGTAAAAATTTGGAGAGAAGAAGGATTGATTGCTGCTTGCAGAGGGCCTTAAAGAGTTGTAAAATAATTATTTTTAGAGATTTAAAAACAGAAAGCGTTCCGAAAAAGATGACCGGCGGCGGGAAGAGGCGATTATGCTGAAATTTCGCACATTTGACGAAGTTTTGGATTTTGCAATCGTTCAGGAAAAGGCGGCCCAGCAGTTTTATGCCAAGCTGGCCCAGGAGGTTCGGGACCCTGCCGTCAAAGACTTTTACCGGCAATTGACAGAAGAGGAGAAGGAGCACGAAAGACGCTTGATTTCCCTGAAAGGATATGCCTATGCTCTCCGGGAGCCGGACTTGCGGGATTTATCGGAGAGCGGGTATCTGGATGCTATGCCCGTGCCGGCAGATGTGAGTCTGAAGGAAGCCCTGCAGTTTGCGATTCGTAAAGAACGCTCTGCGGAGCATTTGTATTCACTTTTAGCGGATTTGGTCCAGCAGGAGGAGCTGGAGCAGCTGTTTCGGGTTTTATCGGCACAAGAACTGCGCCATCGGCAGGTCTTTGAGAAGCGTCTGGCGATGCTGGAAGAAAATGAGAAAAAGGGCTCGTCCGGGGCTTTTGAAGCTCTAAAAAGCCCCGAATAAACTTGACACCGGCGAAAGAAAACCGGTACGATGGGGGAGTTTTGGCTGGAAAAATCTGCTTTTTCGGGAGAGATATGGTGAAAGAGAGCATCAGAACAGCTCGGGCGGCGTTATTGTCGGCGGCAATTTGTGTGCTTTTGGGTTGTTCGGACGACCCGGATCATCAGGCCCAAAAGAAAGTTTCTGAAAAAACAGAGGCGGCAGCGGCTCTGCTGACTTATGAAGGAAATGTGGAGGGGGCCCGGGCACAGCTGGACCAAGCCCTTTTGGCGGGCGGCGGTGCGGCGGTGCGGGAGCCGGCCTATTTGACCATAGGCAATATTGAACTGACGGAGCTTCGCCGTCAGGCGGAGGAATTGGAGACTGTCAAACAGCCCGTTCTGAGCAGCCTGATTCATCTGGCTGAGCAGGTTCGGCGGATTGGAAAACTCCGGAATCAGCAGCAGGGGATTTCCCAGATGCTCGAATCGGGACAGAAGGAAATTGCAGAGCTGGAGCAGGCGCTGTCAGGAGGGGGGCCGGCGGGAGAAGGGTTGGTTCGCGAGTTGGCCAAAGTCCGGGAGGAATTGGCGGCCCTGACGGCACAGCGACAGGACTGGACGGCCAAGGCCGCGGCGGCGGATGAACAGCTGTCGCTTCTGCAGGCCCAGGCGGATGAGCGTTTTCAGGAGGCCAAACTGGCCGGCGGTCCGCGAAAGACGGACTTGGAAAAGGCCGCTTATGAGATTCTGCTGAAGAAGAAGAGTTTTTATACCGAGAAGCAGGAAGCCCTGACGCAGGCGGAAATGGTCGAGCGGCAGATTGCTCTGGTGGAGCCGCGTGTAGAACAGCTGGCGGCGGCTATTGAGGATATCCGGGGCAAACTGGAAGGGCTTCGACAGTCTGAACAGACGGCTCAACTGCGGGCGGCCCAAGACCAATTGGCCGGACAAATCCAGCAGGAAATGGAGGCTCTTCGTCAGATGGTTGCGGAACTTCGGGAGAATGTCGGGGCCTATCAGCGGCAGTATGAACAGGTGAACGCGTCCATTGAGAAGGTGCTTGGTGCATATGAGCGGATTCAGTCTCGCTCATCTCAGCCGACGGTGCTGTACAAAAAGGGGCAGATTCAGTCGCTGGCGGGCCAGCTGGCGGGCAGCCGACTTCAGTTTGAACTGATGGTCAGTGTGTCCGTCGAGGGGCTTATCAAGGCGGCCGGCGGGGATGCGGCGGTTGAGACGCTGCTGCGGGAGGGACTGCTGACGGTGGCGGAGGATGAATGGCTGGGCAAGGCCTCGACGGCTTTTGATGAGGCGGATAAGACCTTTGAGCAGGCGCTGGCGGAAGGCCGTTCGCTGAGCGGGGAAGCCGTTCGGCAGTATGCGGTGAACGTGACAGCCAGCCGACTGCTGAACCTTCACTCCAAAATGAAGCTGGCGGATTCGCTCGACCGGTATGAGTTGGCTGACGCAGTCGAGGCGGTCTTGAAGGAGCAAATGCAGAAGGCCGCTGAACTGGGGCCGATTTTTACACAGTCGGAAACGGCGCGGCTGTTGGAAAAAGGACTGAATTATCAGCCGCAGATGCCGTATGACAGCGAACTGTATTTTGAGTCGCTTCGTCCGCAGCTGACGGCCTGGAAGCAGGTACAGGGTACTCCGCAGCAGCGGGAACAGGCGGCCCGGGAAGCCCTGGCTTTGATTGAACAGTATGAGGCCAAAGCGGATGAAAAGATGCTTCGTCTGCTGCAGGCCGAAAAGCAAACGGTTCAGGCGGCTATCGAACGGGGGTTTGAAGAGCCCGCTCCCAGTACGGGACCGTCTGTCGGCGAGCCGAACCAGCCCTGAGCGAATGGGAGCGGACGGAGACTTGAATGAAATTGTCTGACTTGATTAAACCGGAGTGCATTCAGACGGGGATGGTGATTGAGGATAAGGCCATTGCCCTTTGTGAGATTGCCGCCCTGGCCAAAAAAAGTCCGCTGTGCCGGCATATCTCGGAGGAGGACATTCTGGAGGCGCTTCAGGAGCGGGAGACGCTTGGGTCAACGGCCTTCGGCGGACAGGTGGCGATACCGCATTGTCGGCTCAAGTCCATTCAGGATTTTGTGGTGGGGGCGGTGACGATTCCGGACGGGGTGGATTTTGAGGCGGCGGACCGTCAGAAAGTCCGGCTGATTGTGTTTATTCTGGCGCCGGCGGAGCGGCCGAATGCCCATATTCGGCTGCTGTCGTCGATTTCACGGGCACTTCAGAATCCCAAAGGTGTTGAAAAGATGGTGGCCGCCAAAGACGCCAAGTCGCTTCGGCAGATGCTGATTCGCCAGGCCGGTGCGGAGATTCCGCTGGAGGTGTCCAGTCAGAAGAGTCTGCTTCATGTGTTTGTGCAGGATGAGCATGTGTTTGAGCAGATTCTCGGAGCGCTAGCCGGGCTGGAGACCGGCTCTCTGGCGGTGCTGAGCGGGGAGAACAGCCGTACCTACTTGTCGAAGATGCCCCTGTATGCCCAGTTTGCCAAGAACGAAAACGGGAACGGGTCGGTGTGTCGGGTGATTTTGGCGATGATTGAGCAGCGGCTGGACAATGAAATTATTCGGCGGATTGAAGGCATTACCGGCCCCCTGCAGGAATGCAGCGGGGTGATGGTGACGATACAGAATCTGTCGTATGCGGCCGGCTCGCTCGAACCGTAAGGTTTTCTTTAGGGGCCGGCGGCCGCTCTGAAGAAGGAGGTTCGTTGTGGCAGACCCGAAGATTCAATTCTATCATAGTTTGTCCACACTGCTGGGGGCGGGTGTTCCGATTCTGCGGGCTTTGCCGCTTTCCTCCCGAGTCCTGCGCGGGTCCTGGCGGCGGATGGCTCAATCGCTCGATGCCGACATTCGAAAGGGAATGTCGCTGGCCGACAGTCTGGCTCGGAGGAAGCGATATTTTGAACCGCTGGAGATTGAGCTGGTCCGCACGGGAGAAGAGACCGGACAGCTGGCGGAAATTCTGGAACAGTTGAGCCAATGGCGGGAATTCCTCCGTCAAATTAAACGGACGTTCTGGTCCGGGATGGCCTTGCCGATTGTGTACATCCATGCCGCGGCGCTGGTGCTTCCCCTTCAGATTTTAGGGAAAGCGATTCTGCTCAAGGAGGGAGAGGTTACGGATTATTTTTATGCCGTGGCCGGGATTTTATCCGTTTTTTATATTCCGGCCGCACTGACGGCCGCCGCCGTGTACCTGACGCCCTCGCAGGGGTTTTTTCGAAAGATGTATGATTCGGCTCTCTGTGCCGTGCCGGTGATGGGGAAAGCCGTAATCAATCTTTCTCTGAGCCGGTTTGCCAAAACGTTTGCGATGCTGTACGGGGCAGGTGTGCCGATTGTCCAGGCGTCTGAGCAGGCCCTGCGAAACTGCGGCAACTGGCTGGTCCAGCAGCGGTTGAAGGGAGGATGCCTGAATGTCAGAAAAGGATTGTCGATGAGTGCAGGGTTTGCTCCGACGATGGATGCGGAATTTCGTGAAATCTGGCTGGTCGGGGAGGAAACGGGAGAACTGGAAGAATCCGCCCAGCGGCTGGGGAAGATGTATGCCGAGCGGGCCGAAACGAGCATCAGGGTCTTTGCCCGAACATCCCCGGTTTTGATTTATATGCTCATTATGGGCGTTTTGGCCTTTCTGGTGGTTCAGGGGTTTCTGTCCATTTACGGGACAGTATTGTCCCAATAGTCCGGATATTGGATAAAGAAGGGTCTGCTTTGGCGAGATACTTTTTTCGGAAGAATCAGCGGATTCGCAGTCAGGCGGATTTTCGTCGTGTGATAGGGAGGCGTTTGTCCGTTCGGCGGGGGATGATGCAGCTTTATATGGCTCCGAATGGGCTAAAAAAACCGCGATTTGGGGTTTCTGTTGCTAAAAAGGGGGCAAAAGCCGTCATTCGAAACCGTTTAAAACGGCTGGGGCGTGAAGCATTCCGGCTCAGTCAGCATCAGATTCCAGCGGATTTCGACTATGTTTTAATTTTTACACCGAAAATGTCGAAAAAAAAAGAGGAAGGCACCATCGAGTTGCCGACATTTGAGGAAGTAAGGGAGACGTTTTTGGATATGGTATATACATTATGGTCTCGACGTACAGCGTTTGAAAATGACGGAGCGTAAATTGTTCAGTATTGGACAGGCGGCATCGAAAGCCGGTGTATCTCGACAGACTGTCCAGTATTATTTGATGGTGGGATTGCTGGAGCCGACGGAAGTGACGGCAACGGGCCGTCGGCTCTTTGATGAGAAGGCGATTGAGACGATACGTCTGATTCATCAGATGAATGATACCGGATATACCCTGCGGGATATCCGCGAGATATTTCTGGAAAAACGAAAGAACGAAGGAAAAGGACCGTCAAAATGATGGATTATGCCGCTCAGCAGCGCCGCCGGAATCTGATTGTAGGCGGATTTGTGTTGGTGGCCCTCTGCGCCTTTTTTTGGATGCTGATGGTTTTCGGCGATTTGCCGGTGGCCGTGGGAAAGATGCGCTCGTTTGAGGTGCTCATTGAGTTTCCCAATGCACCGGGGATCGGGCGGGATACACCGGTTCAGTACTGCGGGTATCAAATCGGGCGGGTGCTGAAGGTTTCTCCGCCGGTGTTAGTGACGGACCCCAACGGCAGACCGATAGGACACGTAGTCAAGGCGGTCTGTCTGATTGAGGAGCAGTACAAGGATATCCCATGGAATGTGGACATCAAACTGATGCGTCGGGGTCTGGGCAGCAGTTATATCGAGTTTACGTGGGACCCCCAAAAACCGCTGGTTCCGAAGTATCCGGACAATCCGCGGTCGGTGTATCTGATGGACCAGATGGTGCTGTCGGGTACGACGGGGCTGACGAGCGAGTTTTTCCCGCCGGAGGTCCAGAAAAAACTGGAGAATCTGGTGGATGCGATTGCGGCGCTGGCAACCAACGCCAATCGAATCATCGGGGATGCAGACAATCAGGCCAATATCCGCAAGACGCTGGCGGCGGTCAGCGAAGCCACTGCCCAGGCCCGCGATACACTCAAATCTGTGCAGCAGTTTACGGATGTCGGCACCGAGCAGCTGACCCGGGTAGCCGACCGGCTTGATACAGCGCTGGCGGAGTTTGGACGGGTCTTTGCGCAGATTAATGCCGGGCAGGGCACAGCGGGCCGGCTGGTGACGGACGAGCGGCTGTATGAAAATCTGGTGGACAGCACGCTCGAACTTCAGATGGCTTTGGAACAGATTAAAAAATGGGCGGCGGAGGCCCGCGACCGCGGCATCCGGATTAAGTGGTAGTCCCAAAACACCCTTTCTTTCGATTATTCCGTTCGACGCTGCTCGGAGGCAGAAGCTGCCGGATTTTTTCCGGCGGGGCTGTTTCTGACGCCCTCCCATTTTTAACAGATTTCCTGTTGACATTCTTTTTGGAACCCGCTATATATAAGAAATGGAATTGGGCAGGGTCTATATATAGTAGTAGTCGGCGGCGATAGATGGAACTTTCGGGGACTGGCCTGTGAGATGTCCATTCTGCAAAGAAGACCAGGATCGGGTGATTGATTCGCGTTCGAGTGAGGGGGGGCGTATTATCCGCCGCCGCCGGCAGTGCCTGGTCTGCAAGCGTCGGTTTACCACCTACGAAAAAGTCGGGGAAACCTACAAACTGAGCGTCATCAAAAAAGACGGCTCCCGTGTTCCGTACGAGCGGGAAAAGATTATCGCCGGTCTTCAGAAGGCCTGTTATAAGCGTCCTGTGTCCGCCGAACAGATGCAGGAGATTGCCGACAAAATCGAAGAAGAGGTCTTCCGCAATTTTGACAAAGAGGTTTCCTCACGTTTTCTGGGTGAGGCGGCGATGCGCCATTTGCGGAAGGTGGATAAAGTGGCCTATATCCGTTTTGCCAGCGTCTATCGGGATTTTAAGGATGCCGGAGAGCTGCTGGATGAGGTTCATCAGGTTCTTCAGGAGCCGGACCTGTCGGACCAGCCGGGTTTGTTCGGACATTAAAGGGAACGGTTTTCGCCAGACCGTTCGGCCGTTTAACCTCTGTCGAAAGGAACCGTCATGCGAGTGCGAGTAATCAAAACCGACGGTACAGCAGAGCCCTACCTCCATACCAAAGTGCTCGGGACATTTCATCATGCACTCAGTGCCGCCGGAGAAGCCAATTTGTATGCTGCGGAGCAAATGGCTCAGGCCGTTACCTATTACCTTCACAGCAGTCCGGCCGCCCGCACCGTCAGCTCCGATGAGATTCACCTGATGATTCAGGCGGTTCTTCAGGATACAGGGCATCGAGCGGCAGCCGAGGCGCTCAATCAGCATCGGGTTCAGCGAAAACTGCTGCGCAGGCGCATCGAAGTGATTGACGATTCTCCGGCGGAGGAACCGTCTTCAACCGCCTGGAACAAGTCGGAGATTGTGGACTATCTGATTCGCCGGTACCATCTGAATCGTTCGCTGGCACGGGTGATTGCCGGGCAGGTGGAGGAAAGGGTGTTTCGGATGGAGGTGTACCGGGTCCGGAAAGGGCTGATTCGGCAGTTGGTGGAAAATGAGACCGAAGCAATGCTTCGGGCCGAAGAACAGCTGAATATTACCCTGTAAAGCCCATTCAAGAGTCGGTTTGTCTCGATAAAAGAAGTCGTTTTTCCCTGCATACTTATTCCCTGAATGGAAATCTGCAAACCCATTGCGGATACTCCTCGCAGAGGGAGGCGGAAAGCCGTTGCTTTTCCGAACGGTTTTTTGGTACAATGAGCCCATATCCATCTCCGGTGTTTCTGCTCCCCCGAAGAACAGCAAGAGTGTGTCCGGCCGGCAAAGCGAAGCACCCCTGATTGAGGCATGCAGTCAGACGATTTAACGGAGGGAAAAATGACTGCGATTCGTGCTCATCAATCGGTTGCGGAATGGGCCCGTCGGATTCGATTGTCTATTGCCAAATCCATTCATAATCCCCTTGTATGGCTTTTTGCCGTGCTTGGAGTGATTTTTTATATTATGTTTCGGCCCGGCCGCATCCGGAGGCGCTGCGGCATTATTCTTTTCAATGAGATTGGTTTTCCTGACTGAAAGGAGGTTCCTATGAATGTGATTGATTATCTGAATGAGCAGCAGACAAAGTATGAAGTGGTTCGGCACAAGCCTGCTTATACGGCCGAACAGCTGTCGCGGGTGGAGCATCTGCCTGCCCCCCAGGTGGCCAAGACGGTGGTAGTGGAGGCAGACGGGCGGTTTTATCTCTGCGTGCTGCCGGCGGACCGGAAGATTGACTTTTTGGCTCTTCAAAAACATCTGAACGCCAATCAGGTGCGTCTGGCGGATGAAGACCAGATGGCCCTGCTGTTTTTGGATGCGGAGGTCGGGGCGGAGGTTCCTTTCGGTCATTTGTACAACCTTCCGACCCTGCTGGACAAATCGCTTTTGAGAGACAAGGAAATTTCTTTTTTGGCCGGCAGGCATGATGTTTCCATCCATATGAAGATGGAGGATTATCTGCGGCTGGCCCGTCCGAGTGTTTTGAAGTTTTCTTATCCGGCACAGGCGGAGCGGTTTCTGGACCCGTATTTCTTCGACCCGTATTTGGACAATAATTTTCTCCCTTAAATAAGGGCAGCTGGCAGCCCCTGTTCTCTGCTCTGGAGAGGATTTCGGCGAAAAGAGTCCGGCGGAAACGGAGAAGGCGTTTTTTTTCAGAAAAAGTGAAACAACCCTCGCTGTTCTCCTGTCTATAGCAGTGTGTGTTTTGGGAAAAAAGATTATTCATTGCTTGAAAGAAAGGATTTTCTGATGCTCGGATATGGCTGCGGTCCTTGTGACGGGGCGGAGGCCGTTTTCGGAATCTGCTTCGCTTTCGGGATTATCCTGCTGGTTCTGTCGGTGAATGTTGTACTGGTAGTCTGGCCGTTCTGCCGGATCTTCGCCAAGGCGGGGTATCCGTGGGCGCTGGGGCTCTTGATGATGGTGCCGATTGCCAATCTGATTTTGCCGTTTGTGTTGGCGTTTGGGGACTGGCCCGCCCTGCGAAATCAAAACCGCAATGCCCAGGGGACATCCGGGAGTTTGTAAATCTTTCCATAAAAAAACCGCCGTTTCACGATGAAACGGCGGTTTGAATGACTTGCTGGTTTCTTTACTGCTGCGGCTGCGGGGGCTGCTGGGGCTGGGGCGCCGGCTGAGCGGCCCGCATCTGCTGCATCATCTGCATCTGCTGCTCAAAGGCCTGCTGTCGGGCCTGTTCTTCCGGGGACCATTCTATCTTGGCGGCGGCCCGGAGTTTGGCCTTAATCTGCTGCCAGCCCTCTTGTTCTTTCTGGTCTGTCAGACGCCCGATAAGGGTTTCCTTGACCTCGTCAAAAGACTGGGTTCCGGCATCTTTGTGGTCGGTTCTTTTGATGATGTGGTAGCCGTACTGGGTTTCGACGATATCGCTAATTTGTCCGTTCTGCAGGGAGAAGGCGGCATCTTCAAAGGGCTTGACCATCTGGCCGCGCGGGAAGGTGTACTCGCCGCCGCGGTCTTTGGAGCCCGGATCCTCTGAGAATTCTTTGGCCAAAGCGGCAAAATCCTCACCGGCCCGAGCCCGCTGGAGGATGCCCTCCATCTTTTGCCGAATCTGGGCTTTTTCTTCCTCGGTTTTGCCCTGCGTGCGAAGCAGGATATGGCTGGCGGTAACCAGTTCGGGCTGTGCAAATTCCTGCTGATGCTCGTCATAGTAGGTTTTGGCTTCGGCTTCCGTGGCCTTCAGGTCTCCCAGTTCCGCCTTCATCAGGGCTTCCACTTTGGCCCGTGTGAGGAATTGCTCTTTGACATCGTCCACGGACATGCCGGAAGCGGTAATCTGCTCGAGCATGGCTTCGAGGGTCAGACCGTTTTCTTCGGCGAACTTTTTCATTTCCTGTTCGGCCTGTTCCGGGGCGACCTGGATGTTTTTCTCTTTGAGGGCCATCTCAATCAGAGCCAGGTCCACCAGCATTTCCGTCACCTGCCGGCGGGTCTGATCACGAAGCATTTGGATGCGTTCCTGGGGCACTTCCATTCCCGGAGGGATCATCTTCAGCCGGGCCTGTACCCGCTTTTCGACTTCCTGAGCGACTTTGGATTCCAGAATGGCCTGCCCGTTGACCGTGACAACTACGGCATCTGCGGCAGGAGTCAGTGCCGGAGCCGGAGCGGCTTTTTCGGCGGCTGGTTCGGATGGGGCAGCAGGGGCGGGAGCAGCCGCCGGCTGCGGCTGAGTTTTTTCGTCTTTGCATCCTGTCAGGACAGCGATTCCAGCCAGAGCCATCCACAGGGCAAGCGGCCTAACCAATTTCATAAACCTTTTCCTTTCATAGTCTTAAAAATATTTTGTGCCTGTTTGCAAATCTACAAAATAGACACATTACCCCTTTGCGAATGGATAATCAAGAAAGATATTTTTTTTGCAGGGTGCGCCTCCCAGACTCCGCAGCTGACAACTTTTGTATGTAGTAAATTGATGATGTCATCATCGTTTTGCTACATTCCGTGCGAAACCGAAGACATTTGAATGCAGCTGTTTTTTTACAGATAGACTTTATCCATTAGCCGCGGGAAGGCGATGCATTGGCGGATATGCCGTTCACCGGTAATCCAGGCGACGGTACGTTCCACGCCCAGCCCGAAGCCGCCGTGCGGAACCGAGCCGTATTTGCGCAAATCCAGATACCACCAGTAGTTCTGCGGGTTGTACCCTTCCTCCTGAATTCGCTTGAGCAGCCGGTCATAGTCATCCTCGCGGACGGAGCCGCCGATGATTTCCCCAAAACCGGCCGGCGCCAGCAGGTCAAAGTTTTCGACCACGCGTTCGTTCGAGCGGTCGGCCTTCATATAAAAGGCCTTGGCCTCTTTGGGATAGTGCGTAACGAATACGGGTTTTTCGTGCATCAAAGACAGAATGGTTTCATCCGAGCCGCCCAAATCCTTGCCCCAACGGAAGGAGGCCGCCAGTTCGGCGTGCTTGGGATTGTTCTGGATTTTCGTTTCCAGTTCGTCCAAATCGCCGCGGATTTCGACGATGCGGCGGGCGTTTTTCTCCTGCTGCCATTTTTTTAGGCCGCCTTTTTTTTCCTGCTCTTCAAGCTGGGCCAGTTCTTTTTCGAGGGCCTCCTTTTGGGCCTGAAACTCAGACAGCTGCCGCTTCATAAACTCCTGCGTTGCCTGACTGGTGAGGATTTCGGCGGCCTGGGTGTAGGTGAGCCGAACAAACGGCGGCCGGACCTTTTCGAGTCCGGCGATGTCGGCGCCGAGCATCTCCAGCTCTGCGCGGTTGTCGGACAGGACCCGCTGCACAATCGAGCAAACCAGTCCCTCGGCCAGTTCCAGAAGGCCGTTCAGGTCGATATAGGCGACTTCGGGCTCGACCATCCAGAATTCCGTCAGGTGCCGGCGGGTCTTGCTTTTTTCCGCGCGGAAGGTCGGGCCGAAGCAATAGACCCGCCCGAAACTCATCGCCGCCGACTCCAGATACAATTGTCCCGTCTGGGTCAGATGCAGGGGCTGGCCGAAGTAATCGACCTCAAAAAGCGTCTGCTCCCCTTCGCCGGCAATCGTGGTAAAAATCGGGGTGTCCACAAGGATAAAACCCTGGTCGTTAAAGAATCGCCGGATGGCGTCGATGACGGTATGGCGGATGCGTCCGATGCACCAGGGCCGGCGACTCCGCAGATGGAGATGGCGGTTCTGGAGAAGAAAATCGATGCCATGCTCTTTGGGGGTAATCGGATAGTCTTTGGCCGCCTGATGGATTCGGGCATCCGTAACCAGCAGTTCATAGCCGCCCGGGCTGCGCGGCTCGGCCCGAACGATGCCCGCCACCGACAGGGACGATTCCTGCCCCAGATGCTCGAGGGCTTCGTAGAGGTCATCGGGGATTTTGCCTTTTTCGACGACACACTGGCAGAAGCCCGTGCCGTCCCGGACAATCAGAAACTGAACCTTGCCGCTGGGCCGGCTGTTGTACAGCCAGCCGTTCAGACGCACTTCATTGCCGACATGATTCCGCAAATCTGAAATCCACGTTTTCATCGCCATAGAAATTCCGAAAAATCTGTATGTGCCTTGTCAGTGCAGCTCTTATAAAGACAGACTCGGGAAAGCTGCCGACTCTTTCGAGAATTGTAATGGTTTGTGGCCGCAGATACAAATCTGTTTTTTACAGGCATCCGTCCTCCGGCACCGGCCAGAGCGGAATATCATCCTTCTCGACAACAGTCCGGGCTGTTTTGCGGTCCAGCCGCCGCTGATAGACGCCGCCGTCGTCGATACCGTTGCGGCCTTTGCTGTAAAGACGAAAGCCCGTCTCGTTCCGCTGATAAACGTAGGAGTTCCCGCTGAGCGGGTCTGTGAAAATCTCTTCAGAAGGGGCATAAGGTCTGCACGCGTCCAAATCCGGCGGCCAGGTCTGATGCTGCTCTTTGACCTGACGAAGGGCCCTGCACAGATCCACCGACCGCCGCTGCGACTGGTGCCGCAGATAAGATTCAGCAATGTTCCAATAGACACCCTGAGAAGTTTCGTGAAGCAGTTTCAGAATGAATTGAACGTTGAATTCGAATCGGGGCACTATGTCCTTCTCCGACAGAGCAATCCCGCGCTCCGGATGAAGACCCCGTTCAATGATCGGGTCGAAAATTCCGTCGATTTCCTGAAAGAGCAGCTCGGCACGGCCGGGGTAAAACAGCCGCATCAGCAGGAAAAGAAGTCGGCCCTTGACCAGTTCAAGATAGGTCGGCGATTGCCGGTTCTGCCGAATTGAATCAGGCACGGGAAGAACAGCATTGCCGTTTCGTTTCAGGCGGGTCCGTCCCTGTTCGTTGACCTCATACAACGCGGCCCACATCTGTTTGGCCGTCAGTTTTTCAAACTCCATCACCGCAGACCACTGCCGGGTCCAGGAGATATCCATTTTCTCCAGAATCTTCTGAATCCGTTCGTCCTGTTCCGGCTGGACGGCTCCTTCAATGATTTGAAATTTGAGCACCTCGCAAATCGTCTCATTCAGACGAAGACTGGTTAGCAAGGACAAAAGCATCTGCTGCTGTCTGAGATGACTGGATAACTGAGCCGCGCTGTACAGCTTTTGCAGTGCCGGTTCGGTGCGTCCCTCCGCCAGGTCCAGCGTACAGGAGCGAAGCAGAATGCCGGCGGCAGTTCTCAGATTGGACACACTATCCCAGTTTGACGTCTGAGCCCATTGCGGCTGCAGCCCAAACCAGCATTTCTCGTATTCCGCAGCGGCCTGCAGCTGTTCGATGACGGATTCATTCTCTTTCAGCCAGTCGGCCAACTCGGGGAAATCCCCACGCCGCCACGGATGCCGGACGGCGGCGGATTTCGGGTCCAACCGGTTCAGCTGAGTCCGCATTGCCTCCCAGTCTTTTGGAGCCAACAGGTCTCTGTAGAGGACCGCCGCATTCTCGCTGTCCGGTATCTCCTGCGCCTGCCGCCAGGTGCGGATTTGGTCCTCGAGGGCATAGGGCTTCCATCGCGGGTCCGGTTTTGCCGGCAGGAACACCCAAGCCAAAACCAGCAGCACGACGCCCAAAAGACCGTATCGAACTTTCTTCGCATAAGGTTTCGGGAGAAAATCCGGGAGCAGGAATAGACAATAAAGCCCCAGCACCTTCCACGGCAGCCGGACATAAAGCCCCAGCAGAATCAAAAGGGCGGACAGAATACGGGACCCACACCAAAACACTTCGGTTGTTTTGCCTCGTTTTTGTTTTGTTTTTCAGCTCTGAGTTTTCGGATTCCCCGGAAGGCATCGGCGTGCAGTTCATTTTTCATCTCCTTCGGTTTCCTCTTCCCATCGGGGCGTCGGCCAGTACAGGCGGTCATCTTTGCCCTCTTTTAAATAATTGACGCCCTGATCATCCCGTTTGTTTATTCCGATACTGTACAGGCGAAAACCGTTTTGTGTCGGCACATAAACAAACGGCTCGCCGCTGACGGGGTCCAGCCGACCCTGCCGGGCGGACAGTTCCTCGAGATTTGCCGGCCACCGGCCGTTCCGGAGATAAAAACGCCTCAATTCCATCAGAAGGGCCATCGCCTGCCGCAGGGCCTTCTGCTGACGGTTTCGGCTTTTGAGGGGATAATAGTAACTCACCTGCCGTTTGGCATACCAATCCACCAGAGAGCGGCTGTTGAGTCCCCGCTTCCAGAGCGGCTGGGTATCCACCCACTCCAAATCTTTTCCTTCTTCGGCCATTCGTGCATAGCGGTCATAGCGTTCGTTAATCAGGTCGGTTGCTGCCTGCGGCGAGGCCGGCATGCTGAACCACATAATCAAAACCGCCAGCTTGGCGAATTTTTCCGAACTGAACAGCCGATACCGCGGATGTCCGAGCACTTCGTGAAGCCCCATCCCAATATCACGGGACAGGCGGACCTGTCCTTTAGCGTTCTCCTGATAAAAGAGTGCCGCGATATTGCGGGCCAGCAGTTTTTCCCGCTGGAGAATCCGGGGCCAGTTGCCCTCCCACATCGGGTCGGTCTGTCGAAGGGTTTCTTCAATCTCCCCCAGCATCGGCTCCGTGCATTCCTCCACAATCATCCGGGAAAGGACTCGTCCGGCCGCTTCCTCCAGATAATACCCGCCCGCCTGGTCCAGAAGCGTTCCCTGCTGATAAAAATGACGGGCGATGTGAACAATCGTAAGCTGTTTTTCGAGCGCCGGCTGGAGCCGGCCGCAGGCCAAATCGCGGTTGGCTGAGCGGAGCAGAATGCTGCACCAGGCCTTCAGAACCTTGATGCGAAGCTGCTGCCTTTGATAACGAACGGGGTCGCCGGGCACCTCAAACCGGCACAGGGGCTTGCGGGCATTCTCCATCAGCTGCTGAAGAGTCGGTTCACACTCGTCCATCCAGCGGCTTAAGGCCGGAAACTGCTCCGGTTTCCAGGGGCCGGCATAGGAAAATTGGTCTTCAAAGTCTGCGTAAGGATAGGAAAAAACTGTCTCGCGGGTTTTTTCCACAAGCGAGGTATAAAAATCGGCAGCATTATCCGGGACATTGTCTATCGGTTCTATCGCGAAAGAATATGTTTTCCACTCTGCCGAATCATTGGAAGGCAGTTGAATCCATAACCAGAGAAAGATTGCAGCGAAGGCCATAGCGGCCCAGCACCATTTTTGGTTTTTCCGAGGCACAACAACGGCAACAAGGGGGATAAGGGCCAGTAGGATGATAATTTTTATTGGAATATGGAAGGCAAGCCCGATGGAGCACAGAAGGGAGCAAAGGAAAACAGCCGACCAGCGGACAATCGCCGATAGCACCCGCCAGGCGAAGCGTACAACGCCCCAAAGCTCTCTCCCGGTCGTTTTTCTCATTTTGGACAGTCCTATCTTACCCGTCTTTTGCTGTTTCACAAGGGTATTTGAGTATTTGCTCCGAGGCAGCCAAGACGGACTACTCGATTAAGTCCATACAATACGGACAGTTAGAGCGGGAATCCAAAATTTTTCTTAATAAATTCGCATTTTTTTATCAATGGTGGGGGGTTCTCAAACGGCTATATTAGAGGAGATTTGGAAAAGATTCCTTCCTCCATGGGCGAAGGAAATTCTTTAATAAAGCTGTCATAGTGAGGTTTTGTGAAACACAAGGATGTTTTGCAGTCCGAGAAAGGAACAATTCGGGAGCGAAAAAGGTCAGAACTAACCCGGACGGTTCTTTGAAAAATAGGCGGTTTGGAGAAAACGGAGTGAAAATGCTTGCTTTTTCCGGCGGTTTTTCCGTAAAATATTCTGCTTCAAAGGGATACACACGCAACGATACGGAGTTAAGGTCGTGGGGTCGGAAAAAAATACTCCGCCGGAACAGTTGGCCGCGATGAGGGAGCAGGCATCTCGTTTGTTTCAGGAACACGAGGGCTTTATCCGTTCGGCGATTCGATTTGTGATTCAGAATCCGTCCGACCGCGATGATTTTTACCAAGACCTTTTTTTGTCTTTTATTCTGGACCCTCCGTTCGAGGACATTCAGAAACCTCGCGGCTTTTTTTACCGGCTTGTTCTCGAGCGGGCCAGTGATTGGTATCGGAACCAGGCACGAAGGCGGAAAGCGCTTCTCAAGTTTTACCGACGAGCCCGGATCGATGCCGTGGAAAAAGGAGCTGAACCCGTAATCTCCGATGCCGATGAACTTGCCGTTTTTTTTGAGAAGGTCCAAACGCATTTGAAAACGAATGAAGGTCGGGCGATTTTGTATCGGTATAAAGAGAATCATACGCTGAAGGAAACAGCTTTGAAGCTGGGGGTCAAACCTGAGACCGCGGCTCGATATATCTGCAGCGGTTTGAAAAAAATCAGAAAAGCTTTTTTTAATCAAGAAGGATGAAGATATGAAGAAGGAGAGCCAATCTGTTTGCCGACGGGCGGCGGAGTTCTATTATGATTATCTGACTGAACCGTCCGGGGTTCCGCAGGACGTTCGGAAGCATATAGAACGGTGCGGAGAATGCCGGGCGGAGCTGGGGCGTCTTGCAGAGATTCTGGAAAATCCTGAACCGGCTGCCCGGTCTGTTCGAACGGAAATTCTGCGGTGCCAGGTGCCGCTTTTTGAGCAGTGGGTGGGCTGCACACAGGCAAAGCCGTTTCTGCCGCTTTTGGCGGCGGGGGGATTGGTTCCGTCGGTTCCGACGCCGGCAGCGGCCCATTTGGCGCATTGTTCGCTGTGCCGGAACGATTTGGAGGCCCTGAAGGATTTGTCGCTGACGGCAGAGCAGGCACTTGCGGCCGCCCGTGTTCTTAGCGGCGATGGCAATGCCCGCCTGATGTTGGCCGGTCCCTGTGCGGATGTGCTGGAGGCAATCAGCCGCAGGGGAGATTCCGAGGTTCTGACGAAGCTGAGCCGAAATCCGGACGGGACCTTTCAGATTGCAACGGCTCAGCGGGCTGCGGACGAGCCGAAGCGGGCGGCTGTGCAGCGGTCTTTTGGGTGGGTTCGTTATGCCGCGGCGGCGGTTCTGCTGATTGCTGGTTTGCTGCTCTGGCAGGTCCGCCCGGTTCGGGGGTTGGATATTGCGGAAGTCTATCAGGCCCTCGGTCAGGCCGTCAATGTGTCGGTCACTTCGTATCCCCAGGGGGGGCAGAACCTTCTCCTGGCTTCGTATGCCCTCGAAGAACAAAGGCCTCTGCAGGAAATCTGGGTATCCAATTCCCTGGGTGTGCATCTTTTTATTGAAAAAGAGCGGGCCGTTCTGTGGGATTTGAATCGGCAGAGGAAACTGATTAAAACGGCCTCCGGAATTGAAGTGGTACCGATTGAAGAGCCGGCCAAGAAGCTGGAGATACCGTGGGGGCTTCTGCCGTTTCGCTCTCCGTCTGAACTGCCTTCCAGGTACAAATGGAAATCCGTCCGTCCGTCCGATGGTCAGCGAATGCCGAATGTTGCGGTTTATGATTTAACGTGGACGGATTATTCGGCGCTGGGCCGGCCGGTGGAGCGGCGGTGGCGGGGTTATCTGGATGCCCGGTCGAAATATCCTCTTCGGATTGAATGGTGGGAGAAGCTTGGAGAAGGGCCGTTTGAGAAAATCACATCCACAACCATCCGATATCCTCAGGAAACGGAAGTTCTGGCACGGATTGCCGCGGAGGGATTTGACTATCGGCCCCCCGTCCAAAAATAAGGCGGAGTCGGGGCTCCCTTTTCATCCGTTCGGACTGTAAACCGTTCGGCCTTTTCCGTTCCCACGTGTCCATCCACATAGGCAAGCGAAACAGACGCTCTTCGGTGCCGTCCGGCCAGAGCGTCTGTCTGCTGGTCAGGATGGATAGGGCGGTTTTGGTTGAGTTTCAGTCCGGGCAGATAAAAGGAGTCATCCCGTGTAGGGTTGTTATCGAATGGATTAGGAATTCCAGCCGCCGCCTTCCAGCTGAGAAGCCCGTATCCGGAATCGGAATACAGGAGTGTTTCGGCGGGGCGAAGGATTTGGATTTTAGTCAGCGGGGGTCCCAAAAACTCTCCGCGGGCTGAATCCGAGGCCCATTTGGCGATGGAATAATTGATTGCGTAGTTGCACCATAAAACATTTTCGCGCAGCGGTCCGGTCATCGGCCGACGCGACGGACACCACAGTATCCCTTTTGCGGAGCGGTCCTCAATGCCCAAGAAGTCGAACCACCACCAGCCGGGTCTGTCATAAACCGGTTTGCCGGCAAACCCCTGCGGCGGGGCTGAACGCGTGCACTCCGGCAGACAGCAGAAGCCCTGCGGAAAGAAACGGTGGTCCTGCTCATAAACCTCAGTAGCAAGCCAAATCTGTTTGAGATTGGCTCCGCAGAGCACCGAACGGCTTGAATCGCGGCTGGATTGAAATGCCGGAAAGACAACAGCCAAAAGCACAGCCAACACCGCTGTTGTGATGAGGACTTCAATCAGGGTCAGGCCTTTCCTGTCTCTCATAATATGACAGGATAACAGCCGAACGGCGGAAAATCAAGTGAAACTGTCTATTTGCACGCTCGAATGTAGGTAGTGTACCATTCCGAAATCTGGCAGGAGCCGTATTCCAAAGGATCCGTAAGGCAGGGGGTTACATCCATCCCATCCATCGGTCTGCCTTCACAAAAACCGCCGTTTTCATCTTCCACGCAGCCGTATCGGGGGTAAAAGACATACAGGGACCCGTAGCACAAGGTTCCTCCGATGGGCATCGGGCAGGGAATCCAGTCATCCTCCTGAATCTTCTGTGTGCACGAGTAGGTCTCATACAGTTCGCCGTCGCCGCCGACGATTTCATACAGCCGCATTGGGTCAAGAGTGCGAATTTGGGTCGGCAGGCGGGTTGGGGAGTCGGCGACCAGCAGGGCCGTTCCCTCTTTCCAGTCCCGAACAAAGTCGGCGATTCGCCATTTCCAGTAAAACTTGCGGCTGCTCAAGTCAATGGTCCAGACGGAGCGGCCGTCAATTTTGTCCACAATCAGATAATGCTTCTGGTTGGGAAGATGCACGATGATTCCGCAGTCGGACAGTCCCTGAAGGGTTTGGATGTCGGTCTGGACGGCCAGACAATACAGGCCGGCCTGCTCAAGTTTCTGTTTGACCTCGTATAAACTGACCAGACCGGTCATGGGTTCGGCGGCGGAGGAAGCCGCCGCGGCTGCGGGGCCTGATGGAGGCAGAACCGAGGAGGCAAATCGGCGTTTGAGCAGCTGAACGGCGGCCTGTGCACAGTTTTGCCGGCTTTCATCCAACCCGGAAGGCAGCGACATTTTTTCCGTCATCAGTTCCGAAATATTCGTCTGTTCGCGTGAATGATACAGCAGGGATTCGCGTCCGCCGCCCGGATGCACCTCCACGAGAGTTCCTTCCTTGAAACGAGGTTTTAGGGCGTCTTCTGTAGGGATGTCGGTATTTATCTCGGTAAAGACCCAGTCGTCATAGGAAATCAAATCCAATCCCTGGGCGGTTCTGGCATACCGCTCGGTTCGGATTGTGCGGGGGATCCAGCGTCCGCCGGCCTGAGAGTAGTCCGAGTAGGTTGTGGTAATGTGAACGGCCTCACTGTTCAGGGTCAGGGACAGAACCGCGTAATTCATTGCTGGGTCGAGGAGAAGAACACATTGAAGCGGAGGGGTTATCGTTTGATGAGTAAATGACAAACGCAGAACCGTTCGTCCGTCCAGCGTTTCTTCCTGTACAGTCGGCTGTCGGGACAGCAGAGCAGAGAGGGCGTAATCCCCATATCCCCAGGGAACAATTTCAGCGGTCAGGGGTCCCCGCAAAACCGGTGCCGAGGAAGCCGTCTGTTCGGAAATGACGGCGTATTCGGTGTTCGGGTAATAGCGGATATACTGATGTCCGTCCCAGACAAAAATGCGGTTTCGATTGGATGCCTTGTCGGGCACGCGGATGGTTTTTTTGCTCGGCTTCATCGGTTCCGGGAGGGCTTGTTCGTCGCCGTCGAGCAGGATTTCCCAGCGGAACCGCTGTCCGTCGAACACGATGATTTCTTCAGTTTGGGCCAGCCAGTCGTCCGCCTGCCGATAATTCAGATGTTTGGCCCGTATGCGTCCGGATTCAATCCAATACCGGCGGGGCGAATCGGTCAATGTCCGCAGCAGGGTTTCCGTTTCCGCCGATGTCCAGATGCGGCCGGCCGAGGACCAGGCCGCCGCGGCACATAAAATCAGACAGCCCGTGATTGTGCTTCTCATAAAAGTCTCCGCTCCTGCAAACTGATATTTCTTCCGATTCATACACTTGAATTCCTTACCTTCTCGATAAAGTCATTCCATTGTTCTTCACTGATTTGCTCGCGAATCTGCGGGTCTTCCTCCCAGATGCGCTCCAGAAACTCAACGGCTTCCTCCGTCACAATTTGGGATTCTGCCGCGGTTTCCGCAGATTCGGCAGAAGACAGGTTCTCCGCTTCCGGCACGGCGAAGGACATTGTCTGGAAGGACTGTGTATCCGGAGCATTTGCCTGCATCGGAGCGACCTGGTGAATGACCATACGGTGTCGGGCGCTCGGAATTTGTCCGTAGTCAATCAGGTCAAGTATCACATCGCCCGGTTCGGATGCTGTATAAACGAAACTTGCAACAGGCCCGTCGCTGAGGTTCTGACCTAACCCGGTGGCGAAGAAAACGATTCCTTCCGGCTGGGTCTCACCCGGCCCCCAATAGTCAAAGAAGGTATAGCGCGGTTCGACCAGCAGTTCGGCTGTGGACGATTCCGGGTTGTTGGGGTCATACTCGGTGTTGTCAATCCAGCCCAGCTCCGTATCAGAGATGGTTGCTTCCAGGTAAATCAGACGCACTTCCTGCTCGAGTGTGGTTTTCTGAATATAGAGGCGGACGCTTTCTCCGACCGTCAGGGTGATTTCATTGGCATCCTCGCTGTCTGTGATGGCGTAGAAGAGGTTCGGGTCTATCACAGCCGGGGCGGGAGCGGGCTGCCAGCCGGGCATGCCGCGGAGCCAGTGTTCTGAAAACAGCGTCAAATCCGCCAGTCCAACAAGCCCATCCCAGTCTAAATCGGTCTGAGCGCACCAGTCCGGGGCTGCGCATCCCTCCTCGAGCCAATAGGAAGCGAAGTGTGCAAAATCTTCCAGATTGACCAGGTCGTCTCCTGTAAAATCACGGGAAGGAGTGTTTTCTACCGCCAGCGTCTGGGCCGGGACATACCAGCTGTTCGGGTCCCCTGTGGTGTAGTCGTAAAACTCGAGTGTACAAGTGCCGGGGCGCAGGGCTTGATAGTCCACAACAAACCAGTCGCCGGCGTTGGGGTCAAAGGCCTCCGTGTAGAAGTCAAAGCCCTGTAGATACGAATCTTTCCAAAGCATGGCTCGTGCATGGGGGCCGGCCGCAGAAAAACAGCTGGCCGGATAATGCCGCAGGACCGGGTTGCTGCCACGGCCGACAATCCGGCTCACAAAACGGTCCTGACCGCGAACAAAAATGCCTCCCTGCCAGGGTTCGTTTGTATCGGAAGAAATGACAATAGAGACCGGTTGACCGAGGAGGATTTCATTGGAAGGCAAAGGAAGCAGGGTATTAGGGTCGGCCAATCGGAAGGAGACCGCGGCAAAAGCACAGCTGGAGATTACAAGAGATAATAGATAAACAACGCCTCGTTTCATTTTGCCAACTCCTGCGTATCAAGACACTCAAGTTTGGAAAATCCCTTCGCGACGAAGTGTGATTGCCGATATTACTCCCTCCCATCCTCGGCATCACCGAGGCAAACCTCCCTGGCCTTTCCAGTTTCTCTATATTAGTCGTCTGTCGGGGGGCGGTGATTGATAGGGTAGATGGGAAAAATTTTAAAATTTTTCTCTATTTTGAAATTTTTTCTATCAATCGGCCCCCTTTCAAAAACGGCTTTAATAAAGGGCAGAGTGGCAGGCAATGGGTTACTTTTTGCAGGCAAAAGGGGTGAAGCCCCGTGGCGGCAGAAGAAAAAGAAAAGATGATAACGGGGGAAAGGGGGTTTTTTAAAGTAAACCATATCTGGACATTGTGGACCGTATAAGCCGATATGTTTTGCTGACCTTCTGTTCTTGACTTTGATTCTTTTGGCAGATATAAATATTTGGAGGCCAATTTTTGTGGAGAGGTAAGACTTTATGAAATGAAGGGGGACTATCGCCATCATATCTATAAAATATCTTCTTTTTGTGTCCTGTTTTCTTTTTCTTGCCTGTTCGGTACAGGGAAAGTTGGTCGCTTTTTATCCGTTCGATGGGACTTTTGAGGATGCATTAGGGGCTCCGGAGAAGCAGTTTCTTCCGCTGAATGCTCCTGGTTTTGTCAGCGGTGTGGAGGGGTTGGCCGCATCATTTGACGGAGTGAATCAGACGGCCGTAACCACGTCGTTTGTTGTGGATGATTTTAGTATTGTATTCTGGGTTCAAACTACGGATTCCCAGCCGGGCGGCAACCGAAAGTTCTGGAACGGCAAGGGGATTGTCAGCGCGGAGCACGAAGGATGCACGAACGAAACCGGCGATTGGGGAATCTGTCTGGAGGGTACCGACAAAGCCGGTTTTGGAATCGGCGGGTTTTGCGATGATGTCTATGATGTGCAGTCTGTTACCTCCATTAATGACGGACAGTGGCACTTTGTCTGCTGCACACGAAACGGCACCACGGGCGAATACAAAATCTATGTAGATGAAGGGCCTGCCGAGGAGGTCCGTGTTTGGACGCCTGTTTATCCTCGAAAGCCGGTCCCGATGTATCTGGCCTCCACCAACAATGAACCCGGAAAGTTTTTGAATGCGCGAATCGATCAGCTGGCGTTTTATGACCATGTTTTGACGCAGGAGGAAATCGATGCAGTTCGCCTGCACGGTATCCATCCGCCTGCGAAAGCTGTCCGGCTGAACCCTTCCCCGCAGGTTCCGGTGCCGTATCAGATTCTTCTTCAATGGACGAATCCGGACCGAGTCGGGTTGTACAAGCTTTATCTGGATACGGATGCCGGACGGGTTGCCGAGCCGAATCTGCCTGCGGAGCCGATGCTGATCGGCGGGATGGAAATCTCTCCTGCTTCGCCGACCGACCCGAACGGCTCTTTTCTTTTTGATGCGGTCGAGCCCAACCGAACCTATTACTGGCGTGTGGACACTTGTGTTATCGAGCCAAACTGGCTGTGTGTGATTCCGGAAACGAACGAGCCCTGCTGGAATATTCATACGTGGGTCAAAGGTGATGTCTGGTCGTTTTCGTCCTATCCGGAATGGCTGACGTTTGTCGGGACACTGGAAGACCGATATCTGCTGCCGGACCCGATGACGCTTCGAATGCCGCCGGCTGGGCAGGTTGAATGGACGATGGAGGTGATTGCGGCCCGGCCGATTCTTCTGCTCGAATGGCTCCGGGATGGACAGCCGCTGCCGATCGACGGACAAAAGTACTCCGAAGAACGCCCCATCCATACGAATTTTCACATTATGACTCATTTGACGATTCACAATGCAGGAGAGGAAGACGAGGGGGTCTATCAGGTCCGGGTTGTTTTGGACAATCTGGAGGAGTATGAGTCAGCTCCGGCTGCTTTGTATGTTTCCTCCGAGAAGATTGTGCATCGGTGGACGATGAATGAAACGTTTGAGGATTCAGTCGGGGATGCCAATGCGGTTGCAGTGGATTTGCTCGGCGGGCGGATTCAGCTGGAGAACGGAGCGGCGGTTTTAGAGCCCGATGAAAGACTCTCCGGCGACCCGAACGCGTCCTTTTTGGATTTGCCCGACGGACTGCTCTCCTCGCTGGGCAATCCTATGACGCTGATGGTATGGTTTACGGCGGAAAGCACTCTTGCCAATCAGCCGGTTTTCAGTTTCGGAATCAGCGACGGAGGAGAAGGTCAGGCCGGCTCGCTTGCAGGAAGCCGGTATCTGATGCTGACGCCCAGAAACGAAAACCCTGCCAATCCGCGGATGGTTTTTGAGAGCCGGCTCGGGGGGACCGTTCAGACCCTAACAGCTCCGCCTGCGGCGGCGGGTCAGGAAGTTTGTGCTGCGGTGGTCTGGAGCGGCGCGGAACAGAAAATGCGGCTCTATGTGAATGGGCAGCTGATGGATACGGCGGACTTAAACGGCCGTCTGTCGGATTTGGATGACCGCAACAACTGGCTGGGCCGTTCGCAGGCGGCTGTGCATCCTCTGTTTGCAGGCCGAATCAACGAACTGCGAATCTACAATGTTCCGCTTTCGGAGCCGTGGATACGGGCCTTGTATGAGAACGGGCCGGATGGTGAGCCGCTGGAGGCCGACCCCTGCCTGAGCCCCAATCCCTTTGATGCAAACGGGGATTGTGCGGTCAATCTTGCCGACCTGGCGCTTTTTGCCGAAAACTGGCTCTGGTGCGGGCTGCTGTCCTGTCTGGAATAATTCGGCTTGCGGAGCGGTTTTCGTAAAAAGAGCGAGAAGGAGAATGCGGGGCCTCCGTGCTTTACGGCTTCCAGACAGCGGTGTGGCCTTTGGGAACGGTCATGGGCTGCAGGGTGTCTCCATAGCGGATGCGGCAGGGATGGCCGAATCGGGACTGGATGACGGCCTGCTCGAGCCGCCCGTCTTTCCAGCGGATATCCGCCACAAAACCGCCGCGTGCACACAGGCCCTTGACGGAGCCGGAGGGCCATTCCTTCGGCAGGGCCGGCAGCAGAATCAGCTCCCAGACGTCGCCGGCCCGCCGACTCTGCAGGAGCATCTCGGTAATGCCCGCCGTGCCGCCGAAATTGCCGTCAATCTGGAACGGCGGATGAGCGGAAAAGAGGTTCGGATAGGTGCGGTCGGGGCTTAAAAGCATCTGGAGGATTTTGTAGGCCCGTGCGCTGTCGCCCAGGCGGGCCCAGAGATTCAGCCGCCAGGCCAGTCCCCAGCCGGTGGATTCATCGCCGCGAATCTCCAGGGATTTGCGGACCGCCTGCGCCAGCTCCGGGCTGTCGAGGCGGTTGATTTGCCAGCTCGGATAGAGCGCGTACAGGTGCGAAACGTGGCGGTGATTCATTTCCGGTGCCTGCATATCCCAATCCTCGAGCCATTCCTGCAGCTGGCCGGCGGCGCCGATTTGATGCGGGGCCAGACGCTGCCGTACGGCGGCCAGCCGGGCGCGGAAGTCGGCGTCGATATCCAGAATCTCCGCCGCCTGAATGCAGCAGGCAAACAAGTCGCGCAGGATCTGCATGTCCATGGCCGGGCCTGCACAGATGCTGGCGCCTTTTGGGTGGGCATTTTCCGGCGAAAGAGACGGGCAGGTGACCAGCCATTTGTGCCGGGGTTCTTCCACGAGCGTATCGAGGAAGAATTGGGCCGCCCCTTTCAGAATGGGATAAGACTCTTTCAGGAATTCCTTGTCGAAATGGTATTCATAGTGGTCCCAGAGGTGCAGGCACAGCCAGGCGCCGCCGGTCGGCCAGAGCCCCCAGAACACGCCGTCGATGGGCGCTGATGCCCGCCACAGGTCGGTGTTGTGATGGGCCACCCAGCCGCCGGCGCCCCAGGTGACTTTGGCGGTTCGGGCGCCGGTGCGGCTTAAATCTTGAATCATTCCAAAGAGCGGCTGGGTGCACTCGGCCAGATTCGTCGGCTCGGCGGGCCAGTAGTTCATCTCTGTATTGATGTTGATGGTGTATTTGCTGCCCCAGGGCGGGGTCATGCTCTCGTTCCAGAGGCCCTGCAGGTTGGCGGGCTGGCCGCCCGGACGCGACGAAGAAATCAGCAGATAGCGTCCGTACTGGAAGAACAGCACGGCCAGGTCCGGGTCGTCGGCCAACTTGTTCTGGGCGATTCGCCGGTCGGTGGGCAGCTCCGCTGCCGGCGTGGTGCCCAAATCAAGCTGCACGCGGTCAAACAGCCGCCGGTGCTCCCGAATGTGGGCTTCTTTGAGCTGCTCATAGGACAGCGCAGCGGCCTTTTGAATGTGTTCCCGGGTGAGGGCCTGCGGGTCGCCGCTGACATCTTCATAATTTTTGTAGCTGGTGGCGGCCGCAATGAGAATCACGACACTGTCAGCGCCGGAAACGCTCAGGGCGTCGGCATCGGCGCGGCACTGCCCGCCTTGATGGAGAATCCGGATGCGAGCCTCGAACGTCAGAGCGCCTGCGATGCCTTCGGCGGAGCCGTTGATTCCGCGGACAACGAGTGTATGACCGTCTTCGGTTTCAACGCGGGCCTGCTGCGGGGTCTTGAAGGAGGCCCGGAAGGAGATTTGCCCGGGTTTGTCGGCGGCCAGCCGGCAGACAAGAACCTGATGAACGGGCGAGGAGAAAACCTCCCGGGTGAAGAGCACGCCGTCTTTTTTGTAGGAGACCTCAGCGACGGCCGTGTCGAGCCGAAGCGAACGCTGATAGTCCTGAACCGGTTCGACGGAGCCGAAGGACAGCCGCAAATCGCCGACGGTCTGATACGGCATCTGCCGCAAAGGCCGGGCCATCATCGTCCGGGAAGCTAGGTCGGCGGCTTCTCGGCAGCGGCCTTCGAAGATAAGCTTGCGGATTTCGGGGAGGGCCTGCGGGCCTTCGGGGTTGTCCGGCTGATAGGGGCCGCCCGCCCAGAGCGTATCTTCATTGAGCTGGAGCCGTTCTGTATCGAGACCGCCGAAGACCATCGCCCCCAGTCGGCCGTTTCCGACCGGCAGGGCCTCGACCCACTGCCGGGCGGGCTGGGTGTACCAGAGGGTCAGGGGTTTGCGGCTTTCCGCAAGTGAGACGGCGGACAGAGCCATCCAGATTGCCGCCGGAATAATTCGAATCCGTTGGGAAGGCATAGCGCTCTCCGAAAAGAATGCCGGTTTCTTACGATTTGGGTTTCGGGAAATCCGCCGGCGAGCGGAAGACATGCTGGAGGAACCAGTACAGGTTGTTCTGCCATTCGGTCGGGTCATGACCGTGCGAGTCCACATGCCAGATGTGGGGGATATTGTGTTCCTTCAGGTAGTAATGCAGGCGCCGGCTGATGGGCAGCAGACCGTCCTGACTGCCGCAGGCCAGATAAAGCAGTTTCAGCTGAGCGCGGGTTTTGTCCGGGTCAGGCACGAGCTCTGCGGGCTGTTTGGTGTTGGGAGCGGCGGAAAAGGCGCCCAGCCAGGCGAATTTGTCGAGGTGTTTGAGGCCGAAATTGAGGGTCTGGCCGCCGCCCATTGACAGCCCGGCCAGCGCGCGGTGCTCCCGACTGGTCAGCACCGAATAGCGGCTTTCAATCGCCGGGATGACATCATTCAGCAGGTCCTGCTCGAACCGCTCGAAGGCGGGGGCGTGGCTGAATACGTTGCCTTCAGCCCGGTCGTTGGGCTGGGCCCGTCCGTTGGGCATCACGAGAATCATCGGCACCGCTCGGCCGTCGGCCAGCAGGTTGTCCATCAGGACATCGGGCGAGGCGAAGCGCTGCCATTCGGTTTCATCGCCGCCGATGCCGTGCAGCAGATACAGCACGGGGTATTTGCGGTCGGGGGAATAATTCGGCGGGGTATAGACGAGCATCTTGCGGCGTGTGCCGACGGTTTTGGAATCGTACTCAATCATTTCCATCCGGCCGCGGGGGATGCCGTCGCGTTTCTGATTGAAGCCCGCCGGGGGTTCGTCAAAGACGGGCTTGTCATCCGCTTCGAGGGTGACGGGCTGTCCGAACCCGCCGGGTCGGCGGGATGCAGGAGCAGCCGGCTCCGATGAAGCAGCAGAGGCGGCGGGAGCAGCGGAAGCGGCGGGCGATTTGGAATCCGTTTGGAAAACCAGCTGAGCAAACTGATAGAAACTGCGCCGCCAGGTCTGCCACTCGTGAGCGGTATTGGGGGAGATATAGCAGACGGCGTTGATGTCGGCGGCCTTGAGCTGCTCGACATGATTGCGAATGGCATCGGGGTTTTCTTTGGAGCCGCAGCTTTCAAAGATCAGTTTGACCTTTTTGTTGAATTCTTCGGCGTTGGCCATGACGCCGCCGTGGGCCGTGGCCGGGTCGCCGACGGTGCCGCCGCTGAAGATGCCGATGTGCGAGAACACATCCAGATTGCGCATGGCAATCACGTTGGTCTGCATGCCGCCCATCGACAGGCCCGCCATCGCCCGATAGGGCTGCTCGGCCCGGGTGCGGTATTGGCGGTCAATCATCGGGATGACCTCCTGCAGGAGCACCTTTTCGAAAGTGTCGGCCCAGCCGGCCGGCGGCCAGGGTCGGCCTTCCTCGCGCCGCGGGCGGGGTTGTCCCGGCGCCGTCCAGGTTCCGTTTTCCATCACAATCAGAAACGGTACGGCTCGGCCTTCGGCCAGCAGATTGTCCATAATCAGATTGACCCGGCCCTGATTGGACCAGCCGGTTTCATCTTCTCCGCCGCCGTGCTGCAGATACAGAACCGGATAACGGGCGGAGGTGTTTGTTTCATAGTCCGGGGGTGTATAGACAAAACACCGACGGAAGGAGTTGGTAATTTTGGAAAAATAGATGTGCTGGCGGACCTGGCCGTGCGGGACATCCTTCAGGGCGTAAAAATCCTGGTCGTGGGCGGGTGTTTCCACGCCGCTGCCCCACCGGCTGGCGCCGTAAAAATAGAGAGTGCCCGGGTCGGGTACCGCCGCCCCGTCAATTATCAGCTGATAATAATGAAACCCTTCATCCTGCGGGGCGGACATGCCCGTCCAGACCCCTTCTTCATCTTTGGTCATCGGGTATTTGACGGCGCCGATATCCAGAAAAACGCTGCGGGCCTCGGGTGCGGAAATCCGGGCCAGAACCCGTCCTTCCGAATTCACCTGAGGGTATTGACGGCCCGGCTGGTTCAGGGGGGACGGTCTGAAGTCGTCTTTAGGGGCGGGCGCATCCGTCTGGGCCCTGCCGGACAGTCCGATAGTCAGTACAATCAGCAAAACGAGTCCTTTGTGCTTCATTGTAAGTCTCCTTCGAGAAAAGTTATTCCATGAGTTGCGGACTGATGCGGAAGTAATCGAAATCGACAAAGCCGCCGGGCGTCTGTGCGGCCCAGTTGAACAGGCCGAAGCGGTAGCCCATAAAGTGCGGCAGCGTGTAGGCCATCTGCAGAACCGAACCGATGCGGGTCCAGGTTGTGCCGTCCAGACTGTAGTAGAAATAGGCCTTATCCGTGCGTTTGCGGAAATCGCAGTCGATGCGCAGATAGACGATGTCCTGTTGGAGCGGAACGGTTTCCATTGTTTGCGGGTTGTCGGACTGGGCGCTGACCATCACGATGGTTTTAGCGCCCTGCTCCATTTTCACCCCGACGAAACCGTACCGTTTCTGCAGAGCAATCAGTCCGGCACAGTCGCCGTCTTTCATGTTGGCCGTGTCCAGTTTGGTGCCGGCCGAGCAGACCGGCCCAAAGGTCCGCTGGGTGAGCATATTGCGCACCTGCAGGACACTGCTGTCGATGCGGCCGGTCGTCAGACGAAGATGACCCTTGCGAACGCCGATGGACCAGAAGCGATTATCCGGGTTGTGATTCCACTGCCAGGCCAGCGGCAGGGGCTCACCCGGGGCGCGATCGAATTCATCCGAGCAGACCAGATTGGAAAGGCCTTCGCCGCTGTCTTCGATGTCGAGCACATCGGGGGCTTTGCCGTTTGTGCCGAGCACCGGCCAGCCGTCCACCCACTGAACGGGCACCACCCAGGGACTTCGCCCGACGGCGCCGTTGTCCTCAAAGAGGACGGCATACCAGCGGCCCTCGGGGGTGTCAATCAGACAGCCCTGTGCGATGCCGCGGTCCTGCAGGATGACTTTGCCTTCGTAGGGGCCGGTGATTTTGTCTGCGCGGTGGATGATTTGCGTGCGCATTCCGCCGCGGGGCCAGGTGATATTCATCAGATAGTATTTGCCGTGGACCTTGAGCAGTTGGGAGCCCTCGGCGGGCAGACCGATATTGGGGCCCGCCACGGCACTGGCGTTTTTGATAATGATGTCGTGAAAGCCCCCTTCTTTCAGGCCGGACAGGTCGCTTTTGAGTTCCGCCAGCCGGATGTCGCCGCCGCCGTACACCATATACACCCGCCCGTCGTCATCAAAGAACAGCGAATGATCGTGCAGGGACGGGGCAAACGAAATCTCCTTCCAGGGGCCTTTCTCGATGTCCTGCGTGGTGTAAATGTGGGTGCGACCGCTGGTGCTGGAGAACGTGGAGGCGTAGTACGTGCCGTTGTGATACCGAAGCGAGCTGGCCCAAGAGCCGGCGCCGTAGGCACTTTTGCCGTTTTCGAGGTTCATCGCGTCGTTTTCCACGAGCCGGTCATAGGCATAGCCGACGAGTGTCCAGTTGACCAGATTTTTGGATTTCATAATCGGCAGCCCCGGGCTCATATGCATCGTGGTGCTGCTCATATAATAGGTATCCCCGACGCGAATGACGGCCACATCGGGCACATCGGCCCAGATAATCGGATTGCGGGCCGGTCCGGCCTGAAGCAGACCTGCTGAAAAGCAGACAAGCCAGGCCGACAGAACCATTTGAAGCGAGTTTCGATTCATTGTTTTCCCTCAGAAAAAAGATTCATTGAAACGGTTCGATTTCCGGAGCCCCCGGACGAAGCAGACGTACATCATAAAGACCGCCGGCCAGCCAGCGTTTGGCAACAAATCGAACCGTCAGCCGTTTGCCGGCGGCAGCCCGAAGAATCTCGGCGGGGATTGAATACCGTTTTTCGATAAAGTGGCTCGGTTTTTCGCCGGTCAGCTGCTGGGTCGCAATGACGGTGCCGTTGACCAGGATGTCAAATTCCCGTCCGCGGTCATCGCCGGAATAGGTGACGGACAGGATGGCCTCCTGGGCTCCCCGGGGGTCCAGCGTGTATTGAATCCAGGAGCCGTGGCGCCAGCGCCGGCCGTTGTGAATGCCGGTTTCCAACCCCTCACCCTGCAGGTCGTGCTCGGTTTCAGGCTGCTGTTCCCCCACAGCTACCCAGTCGAGGGTTGCCTCTTCCCGGGCCTGTCGGGCGCGCTCCTGTGCGGCCAGTTTTTCGCGTCGGGCCGCCACCCGCTCCGCTGTCGTCAGCTCCCAGTACATTTGATAGCGCTGCTCGTGCAGTCGGAAAAACGGCATCAGCAAAAGTCCCTGCGGCGCAGGCGGTTCGATAATGTCTTTGATTCGAAAGTGCAGCGGTCCGGCGGAAGGGTCCTGTGCGATATGCTCCAGCAGCCCTTGTTCTGTCGTCAGCAGAACAGGCACGCGGTCCAGCGGCACCATCGGTCCGTGGGCGACGTGGCCCATTCGGCCGTCATCGGCGAACAAACCGTCCAGTCGGTCTGTACCGGCCGGTCGAACCAGAACAATCGGCCCATACAGAATCGCCGCCCAATCGGAGCCGTCCGGAAGACGCTCCGTGTGCAGGTGCATCGGCAGGTCCACCTCCACGGTGTCGCCGTCCTTCCATTCCCGCCTGACGGCGGCATAAGAGGACGGCGTGGAGGACACATTCATCCGCTGGCCGTTGACTTTCACGGCAAATTCGTCCGCTTTTACCCAGGCCGGATGGCGGATATACAGGGTAAAGTCCGCCGGCTTGGTCAGCTGCAGAGAAAATCGCGTACGGGGCTCATCCGGAAACGATGTTTCCTGTTTGAGCACCAGTCCTCTGTCCGCCGCCGTGAGCACCGACGGAATAAACAGGTTCACATACAGCCCGTCCTGAGCCCGGGTGTAAATAAACCGGCCGTACCGACCGGGATTTTCCATCCCCGTTCCGACACAGCACCAAAAGCACACCTCCGGCTGCGAATACACCCGATAGTGCTCCGGACGAATCGGCGTAAAATACACATAGCCGGGTCTGCGGGGATGAATCGAAGCCAGAATATGATTGTACAAGGCGCGTTCGTAATAGTCGGCGTACTCGGCCTTCGGCTCTGCTTCAAAAAGCGCTTCGGTCAGTCGAAGCATATTATAGGTATTGCAGGTTTCCGGGCCTTCCCGATGGGCAATCATTCCGCTGAAGTCCTTCGGGTCATTGAAGTGCTCGCTGACGCTGTTGCCCCCGAAGGCCACGCTGCGATTGCGGGTGACGGTTTCCCAGAAAAAGCAGGCCCCTGTGTGCAGTTTTTCATCGCCGGTCAGGGCCGCAATCCGCTGCATCCCGACAATCTTCGGAATCTGGGTGTTGGCGTGAAGTCCCGTAAGCCGGTCCTGGCGGTTTTCGAGCGGCTCAGCGATTCGGCGGTGAATGAATCGCTTGGCCAGTTCCAGGTACTTTCGGTTTCCGGTGAGCGCATACAGGTCGGCCAGGACCTCGTTCATTCCGCCGTGTTCTGTATCGAGCATCTGCTGCATCTGCAGTTCGTTGAGGCCGGCAACGACCGATTCGCACCAGTCGCCCAGTCCCGTCAGCAGTTCGAGGGCCCTGGAGCGGCCCGCGTGCACATACGCATCCCGCAGACCGGCGAACATCTTGTGGACATTGTACCAGGGCACCCATTTGGTGCGGAACAGGTCGATGCGGCCTTCGGAGACGCCTTTCCAGAACGGACGGCTTCCGGGGACGCCGCCGATGTATCCGTTGCCGTTGGCTTTCTGAACCTCGGCCAGCTCCTGGAGCATATAATCAAGACGCTGACTGAACTGGCCGTCCGGGTCGGCGCCTGCCGCAATCATCAGCGAAAGGGCCGACAGATAATGTCCGGCGGTGTGGCCGTCCAGGCCGCTGCTTTCCCAGTTGCCGTAGGGAGCCGCTTTGGGCTCTAATCCCGCCTCCCGACGGTACGGGGCCAGCAAGCGGTCCGGATTGTGTGCCAGCAGATACGCCCGATTGGCCTGGACGGCCTCGGAAAAAGGGCTCGGCAAAAGCCGCACGTCCTTCAGGGGAAAAAAGCAGGAGGAAACGCTGCTTTCCTTTTTGGGCGGGACGGAGATGCCTTCTTCCGTCTGGGGTATCGGCCGAATTGTTCCGTCCGGATTGTAGAAGAGGTATTCAACACAGACGCTTCGCCGTCCAGTGGCGGGCCCTAAACCATTCAGCGTGAGCGTCGCATTGTGATAGAACAAATACCACTGTCCCTTGAATTCAACAATTCCGGGGTGAATGGTGTAGCTGTTTTTGGCAAAACCGGTCAGGATGCCCTGATAGGTCCACGGTCCGGTTATTGCCGGAGCGGTGGCGTAGCAAATCTTTTCCGCCGTGCCCTGATGCGCAAAGGCCGCATAGGTCAGGTAGTAAAGATTGCCGCGTTTGTGAAGCCAGGGGCCTTCCGTGTAGTAGGGCAAATCGATTTTCTGAATCTCCCCGTCGAGCTCAATCAGGTTGGGCTTGAGTTTGACCAGGTAGCAGTCGCCGTTGCCCCAGCACAGCCAGGGTGTGCCGTCGTCATCGATGAGTACGGTCGGGTCGATGTCCTCCCAGGGGACTTTGGAGTTGGGCGTCATTTTGTCGTAAACCAAAGCACTGCCGCGGGCGTCTTTGAACGGCCCAGTCGGGCTGTCTGAGACGGCTACTCCGACGGCCTTGCCGACGTGCGGCGGGCCGTGCTGAACCGTGGCAAAGAAATAATACTTGCCGTCTTTTTTGATGACCTGGGAGGCCCAGGCATCCCCCACAGCCCACTGGAAGTCCGTGGGCTTCAGGACGGTCCCGTGAGCGACCCAGTTTTTCATATCTTTTGTTGAGTAGCACAGCCAGCCGGTCATATTGAACAGCTCACCGTCTTTGGCCTCGTCATGGCCGACATAGACATAGAGGGTGTCGCCGTCCACCAGCGGAGCCGGGTCGGCGGTGAAGGCATCCCGGAAAATCGGATTGCCTTGGATTTGGAACGTGGAGCCCTTCGCCAGCGGCGGCGGGAAGGGCGACGCATCGAGGCGGACGTGGGGTCCGACGGTGGCGCCCAGGAATAGAGCATCCGGAACCGAGAAGGAAATCATCGCCGCATCGGCGTTTTCCAGCAGAGTCTTGCGTTCTTCGCCGGGGATCTGGTAGCGGAAGGCACAGACGGCCTTGTCGGCCTCGATGGTCAGCCGAACGGTCTGAGCGGCGTGCGGGTCAACGGAGGCCAACTCGCTGGTTTGGCCGCGTTTGACGCATTCCACAAACACACGCGGCTTGCCGCCGACGCGCCGAACCGCAAAGAAGTAATGATGGCGTTCGTTCATAAACAAAGCCAGTCCGGCCGAGACATTGTTTTCTTTGGGGACTTCCACGGTCACCGAGGCGGTGTAAACCGGATGCCGGACGCGCCGGCCCAGAAAACTCGGATTGCCTGTGCCGGACAGTTTTTCGTTCTGCGGTGTCAGCAGAAGCCGTCCGGCGGCGGGGTCAATCTGCCACCAGGTTTGTTTGGGCTGGCGGAGCATAATCCATTCGAGCGAAAGGTCTTTCTGTTTGAAATCATCCCGCCAGGAAAACGAACCGGTGTAGGGAACAGCGGACGGCTGGACGGAAACACCGTTGGGAGATTTGACAATCAGCGGAACCCTCTTGTCGGTCGGCAGGATGGTGGGCCAGTCGTCTTCAGTCCAGGTGACGGGCAGCAGGAAGGTTTCCCGTCCCATCGGAGACAGTCCGTTTTGGTAGGGCCGAACGCCCAGAAAGACCGCCCACCAGTTTCCATCCGGACCGATTTCCAGGTCGGCATGGCCCGTGCAGGTGACAGCGCCGAGGACTTGGGGGTCTAAATCGCGCTGGGTGAGAATGGGGTTTTTCTCCCAGGGGGTATAAGGGCCGTCCACACTGCGGCTGCGGAAGATGACCTGAGAATGTCCCGGGCCCGTGCCGCCTTCCGCACAACAAAGGTAATACCAGTTCTTGCGTTTGTAGATGTGCGGGCCTTCAATCCAGATGGGTTTTTTGGTGATGTCCACGCCGCCGTCGATGAGCATCTTGCGCGGGCCGACCATTTTCAGATTTTTCCAGTCAAACTCCTGAATCCAGATGGCTCGATGGCCGTCATACTGTGCTGGTCCCTGCGGAGCATCGTTGTTGACAATCCAGGCCCGGTCGTCTTCATCAAAAAAGATGGACGGGTCAATGCCGCCGAAGTCCAGTTTGACCGGGTTCGACCAGGGACCGGCGGGGTTTTGGGCGGTAACTACGAAATTGCCCAGATTATCCACCATTGTGCAAACAACGTAGAACAGACCTTTGTGATATGTGATGGCGGGAGCAAACAGGCCGCCGCTGGTTCGGCGGGATGTGTAGTTTAGCTGCTCCGGACGGTGAATCACATGGCCGATTTGCTTCCAGTTGACCAGGTCTTTGCTGTGAAAGATGGGAAGACCGGGAAAATACTGAAACGTTGAGTTAATCAGATAGTAATCATCTCCGACACGGCAGATGCTCGGGTCAGGATGAAAGCCCGCCAAAATCGGGTTGCGGAAATGTCCGGCTTCGAGGTTAGCCGGAGAGTAGATGTCTTGTCCGCTGTACTCGAACTGCTCAAAGGCAATCGGAGCGGCGGCAAAACCGACGGCAGAAAAAATCATGAAGAGCCAAAACAGACTTGCGGCGGGAACGTGTGCAGGCAGCGTCCTTTTCATAAAAAACCTCCATTGTTTCAGCTATATCCTTTTTTACCAACGATACAGCCGGAGAACGGTTCAGGCAACCTTTCTCCGGCTGATTTCTATTTCTCCCGGTCTGTTTCGAAAACGACGGTCCTTGTCATAGGCCAAGACGAAATCGGGTTTTCCAATCAGAAGGTCTTCAGCCAGTTGGCGGCCAGTTCCGTCAGCTCCGCCAAATCAATCCGGCAGTCTCCGTTTCGGTCCAGCTCGCAATGAGTGTCCAGCCACAGAGTGCTGAAGGCCGTCATGTCTTCCAAATTGATCGTCCCGTCGCCGTTGAAATCTCCGTAGAGCCAGCGTCCGGTCACGGTGATTTCATCGACAGCAATGTCTCCGCGGGAACCGCCGGCGGCTGCGGCCCGGATGCGAATCCGAATCGGGCCGGTAAAGCCGGTTAAATCGACGACGGCCTGTGCATACGGCTCGGCGTTGGACGTGTGCTGCTGGCCGGTGCGGCTCCAAACGCCGTACTGCCATGTGCCGTTGTGTTCCACATCCACAAACAGCGAGCCGATTTCTACGCCGTACATGTGATAATAGAAGGTCAATCGGCGCTGCGTGCCGTACAGCACAGGGCTTTCAAGAATGGCCGTATCGCCGGGCATATACGCCCAGCCCGGCGAGGTCTCCAGATACGCATACCACGTGGTTTCGTTGGCGCCGCCCGAAGGCCCTGTGTTGGGCGTGAGCGTTTGGCCGGAATTGCGGAGCCAGTCCTGATTGTCCGCGCCGGTCAGATTGACCCAGGCGCCGAAGCCGCTTTCAAAATCAGCGGCCGTCAGGACGATGACCAGCGGGTCCGCCGGCGTGATGGACACTTCATTAGAATAGTCGCTTTCATAGCCGCCGGTGTCCACCGCCGTGACTACATAATAATAGGCGGTGCAGTAGGCGATAGCGCTGTCTGTAAACGTCAGATTGTTCAGCGGGGTGCTGTTGAGCCGCGTGTAGCCGCTGCCGGGGGTTGCGGAGCGCCAGACGTAATATCCCGCCAAGTCGCTTTCTGTGTTGGCATTCCAGGTCAGCCGCACGGCGCCGCCGATGTCCTGCGCCGCAAGACCGGTCGGAGCGGCCGGCGGGTCGGCGAGGGTGACGGCCTGGGCCTGCGCCGAGTTGGCGCTGCTGCCGACGCTATTGACGGCGCTGATGACATAATAATAGGCGGTCTGTTCCGACAGGCCGGTGTCGCTCCAGGAGGTTCCGGAGACGCTGGTCAGATGGGTGTACGGGCCGCCGCTGGTTGTTGACCGCTTGATGTCATAATTGGTTGCGGTATCGGCCGCATTCCAGTTCAGGTCAATGCGGGTGCCGGAAACCGCCGTCGCCGAAAGGCCCGTCGGAGTCGGCGGGACTGCCGTTGGAATCTGCTCTTCATACAGCCGGAGGATTTCCACAGCACTCAGAGCCCTTGAATAAATGCGAAACTCATCAATCCGTCCGTTCAGATACGGGTCGGCTGTGTACTGCGAGCGGCCCAGATAGTTCTGCGTTGTATTGCCCAGCGAGGACGGATTGAGCGTCATTGAGGTGTTGCGTCCGACCTCTTGTCCGTTGACATAAAGGATGCCGGTATTGCCGCTGAACGTGACGGCCACGTGGGTCCAGACGCCGGTCGGCAGGGCGGAAGTGCCGTTGATGCGCTGTTCGCCGCCGGCGCCGCTGGTGGTGATGGCAAACCGCACAGTGCCGGAGGTGTTGGAATGCCGCGGCGTCAGGAACATGTTGACAGTCGTGCCGGTGCCGAAGTCAAACACCCGCGACCAGGTGCTGACGGAGTTCAGGTACACCCATAGAGAGATGGTGCAGTCCGTCAGGCCGTTGACGACGCCGGCCGGCAGCGTGACGTGGTCGTTGGTTCCGTCCAGATAGACGGCGTTGCCGTATTTGCCGGCACCCCAGGTCGGGCCGTTGACCAGCGTGCCGTTTCGTCCGCCGCCGGTGGCGTCCACCGCCGTCGTGCCGCTGGTTTCATTGAACCGCAGATAGGTCCGTACGCGGGCGGCGCTTGCTTCCGCACTGTCGGCGCTTTGACCGCTGAGCGTGTTGGCGCTGACTGCGTAATAATAGGTCATCCCCGGTTCCACGCGGGTATCGCTGAATGCGGTGCCCGTGATATTCGTGCCGATGGTGGTATAAGGCCCGCCGCTGACGGTGGAACGCTTGACATTGTAGGACAGGGCGCCGGAGGAAGCCGCCCAGGTTAGGTTAATCTGTGAATCCACAATCGCCGTCGCCGACAGCCCTGTCGGAGCCGCCGGCCCGTAGCAGTCCAGAACAATCGTCGTCACGGAAGAGGGCGGCAGAGCCACCGGCGAACCCATCGGCCCCGACGCCTGAAAATACTGGCTGCCGACGCTCTGGAAGACGCTGGAGGAGTTATATGCAAAAGAACTGATGTTCAGGTTGGCATACAGGGTTTCTGTTTCCAGACGGTTGATGAGCACCGCCACGAGCCGTTTGCCGTCCGGAGATAAAAACGAGGACGCCAGCAGATTGGAATGTCCGCTGGAGGACTGTGTGCGGCGGAATCCCGGCTGGACATAGTACGAATAATGCTTCATCGACCAGTAGGAGGGATTGAGCCAGTATCCTTTGGGATTTGTCCAGGAGCCGCCTGTGCCGTAGTAGCTCCAGGGGAACTCAATCTCCACCAGCCCGATGTCGCCGGGCCAGACCAGGCACCAGTGGCTGTAGCCGCTGACCTGTTCGACCACAAGACAGTTGTGAATCAGATTGGCCACCGGAATCAGCCCTTTGATATCCCCGAACTCGGTCATAAAAATCGGCTTGCCGGGAAACTGTGTGTTTCGAGTATTTACGACTGTTGTGAAGGCGGAGTTGTATCCGTCCGGAGTCCCGTCGGTGCTGCCGCCGTACAGATGGTGGGCAATGCCGTAAAAGGTGTTTGGATTCAGGTTGTTTAAGTAATTCCTCAGTCCGGCGGCGTTGCCGTACAGTCCTACGCAGTCCGGGCTGAGCAGTTTGGGCGGCGAGGCCATGCTTTGGAGCCGATAGAACACAGCATCCTGAGCCAGGGCATAGCTGGCGTACTCGGCTTCCGTCGGGTCAAACCGGCAGGAATCGTAATCCGCCGTCCAGTCCGGCTCGTTCTGGATGGTAATCCAGGTGGGGTTGACGCCGCGGGCAATATAGTCCTGAAGCGACTGGTACCAGTACTCGGCAAATCCCGCATAGTCGTATTGGCCGTTGACCTGGATGAGGGTGCCGCCGCCTCCGGTCTGGCCGTTGCTTTTCAGATAAGCCGGCGGCGACCAGGAGGACATCAGAATCGGCACCGAACGACCCAGCCGCTGATTGGCGGCGGCAACAATTTCATAGGTTGCCGTGTCCTGACCGTTCGTACCCCGCCACCAGTTGCCCACGCGCAGCATCGACAGATTCAGTCCGGCGAAGGCGTGAGTGTAGATTTCGGATTTATACGGATGAGCGGTCACCCAGCCGTTGTAAAAGCAGATAGCGCCGCCCAGACCTTCGATGGTCTGATAAAGGATGGCCGGATTGATGTTGACGGATACCATCGTCAGCGGTTCGGTCTGGAACTGCCACCAGTCCAGATTGAGCAGGTCACCGCCTGTCGGTCCGACAAACTTCAGATACAAATCATGCACACCGGAGGCGCCGCTCACATTGCAATAGACGGTTGTCCAGGTCTGAGGTCCGCCGGTATTGGGAACCGAACAGGTACCGATAAGGGTGCCGGTCAGGGAATCCAGGCGCAGTTCGATAGCTGCACCGGTTTTGGTGGAGGCGACGCGGGCCTTGAAGCTGCCTGCACCGGTGCCGAAATCCACACCGCGGAGCTGAATCCAGTCGCCGTTGTCCACGGCGGTGATGTTCATCCCGCCTTCAGAGCAGGCCTGGGTTCGCAGGCCGCTTTGCTGGGCCAGGGTTTCGCCTTCCACCCGGACAAACGGGTTGAGATATTTCAGCTGCGGCAGCCCGTCCTGGGTATGGACAAGCGGCTGAATGGTGCCGTCCGGGTTGTAATACAGCCGGTCCAGGCCGATATTGCGGTGTTCCGTGGTGGACACGCCGTCTATCGTTGCCTGATAGCGGTTGTGATACACGCAGTACCACTGGCCCTGGAACGTGAAAAAGGTATGGTGGTTGTTGTTGCCGTAATTATACGGCGGCTGAGGGACCGCGACCCCGCGATGGGTAAAGGGGCCCATCGGAGCCGAAGCGGTCTGATATGCAATCTGGGAGGAGGGAGTCGAGTCTTCATAATTGTCGGCATAGGAGTAGTAATAAATGCCGTTGTATTTGTGCATAAGCGAAGCTTCAAAGAAGTCCGGCGCTTCAATGGATATGGCTGAGCCGACAGGGTCCATCATATTCGTGTTCAGCTGAATGATGCGTCCCTGATTGGGACCGCCGCCGCCGAAATACAGATACGGTGTGCCGTCGTCGTCCACAAACACGCACGGGTCGAAGATCCAGCTGCTGTTTGCGCCCGGTGTGGACCGGGTAACCACCAGCGCGTTCTTCGGAGCGGTAAACGGGCCGGTCGGCGAATCACTCGTCACGACGCCGATACCCCAGTACGCATCCCCGAAATACAAATAGAACTTGTTGTTGTGATAGACGATGCAGGGGGCCCAGGCGGTCCCGGAATACCAGGAGGACAGTTCGTCCGCATCAAAGACGACGCCGTGGTCCGTCCAGTTTTTCAAATCGTCCGTGGAGAAGCAGACGATCGAGTCCATAATGTAGCCGGTGTTTTCTCCGTTTTCCTCATCGTTGGAACAGTAGACATACAGTCGTCCGTTCCATTCGACGGCCGTCGGGTCGGCGGCGTAGTGCTGCGACATAATCGGATAATCCGCACGCAGCAGACCGGACAGGAATCCCAAAAGAACAGCGGCAAATCCAAGGGTAAAACTTTTCCGGAATCGATCGTCAGTTTTTTGAAACTTCATAATTCCCCCATTTAAAGGATATCTGTTGTCAGCATAAGAGTCAGTCCTCCAGCCAGCCGGCGGCCAGGTCGGCAAACTCGACCAGGTTCAGCAGACCGTTGCCGTCCCGGTCCAGGCCGCTGTTTGGCTGCAGCCACAAGTCAGCAAAGGCCGACAGGTCGCTTTTGTCCACAATTGTATCGGCATTCAGGTCGCCGTATCGAATAAACTGCCACCAGTTCAGATTAAAAAGATAGCCGGTGCCGCCGGTAAACCTCAGATACAAATTGCGAATTCCTGAAACCCCGCTGACCGCACAGGAGATTGTTTGCCAGGTCTGCCAGCCGCCGGTATTGGGGATCGGACAGGTTCCGATCAAAGGACCGCTTGCCGAGTCCAGACGCAGTTCAAGGGTTCCGCCGGCAGTTGCCGAAGCCGCCCGAACCCGAAACGAGACTGGCCCTCGCCCGAAATTCACTTTTTTATATACCAGATAATTGCCGTTCTGGATGTATCCGACATTCAGTCCGCCTTCGCTGCAGGTTTCGGTCTGGGTGCCGGATTTTTCGTCAAAATCCTCCGCTTCAATCTGCCGAAAGGCCGAACGAGGCGGCGGCGAGTCAAAAAACTCAAACCGGTCCACATCCACCCAGCCGGGACTGGCGGCGGTATTGGGATTATAACAAAACAGAGCGTATTTTTCACCCTGAAACGTGCCGGTCTGCCAGTCAAAAGCCAGCGGGAACTCCCCGCCCAGCGCCGTCCAGCTCTGACCGTCCAGACTGTAGGAGCATAGTCCTTTGTTGGTCTGAAAATTCAGGTCCGTTCGAAGAAAAAGGGTTCCTGCGGTAATCGGAACCGACGAGACGCGGGTTTCCGTTTGAATGCCGCTGGTGGTGTCCTGCAGGACATTCATCCTCAGGAAGAGAGCTCCGCCTGCATCACAGTGGACAGCGATGTGGGCGCTGTATTTGCCGAGCGTTCCGAAGCCGCAGATGTCGCCGGGCTGCAGATTCTGCAGGTCCATCTTGACCTGGCCGCGGCTCCAGGGCCCCTGGCCTTTCTGCGTGAGTGTGTTGCGGGCGGTCCAGAAGCCCGAGGCCCGGGTCGGGCGCAGCCGGAGCCAGCCGGGCCGCTCCGTCAGCGACCAGCGGCTGTTGTCCGGATTGTGATTCCACTGCCACTGAAGCCCCAGAGCAGGTGAAGTAAACTCATCGCCGGTCGGCGGCTGCATTATTGGTTTGCCCTGAATCGGCTTGGGATACGTTGCCGCCATCACATCCCGATTGGTCGGCGTGCCGAAGACCGGCCAGTCATTCTCCCAGAAAACCGGCCCGATGCGGGTCATTCGCCCGATGGCTCCGCTGTCCTGCATCACAAAGCCGTACCAGCTGTCGTTGTCATCGATATCAACGATAGCTCCCTGATGGCCGCCGGTCGTCGCCAGCAGACAAATGTGTCCGGTTTCCCATGGACCGAAAATGCTGGTTGCTCTCGAACAGCGCAGCTGAAACGGCCAGGTGCCGGGGTTGGCGTTAAACAGATAATAATAATTGCCGCGTTTGATGACATGCGACCCTTCGCCGCCGCCGTTGACGACATTATTCGTCTGGGCGACCACCGCCGAGTAGTTGGAATTGAGCGTCAGAACGGAAATCCACCCCGACCCATAGAAAATATATCCCGTTCCGTCGTCGTCAATGAAGAAACCCGGGTCGTGGGCGCCGCGGTCCAATTGATGGTAATTCCACGGTCCCGCCGGGTCAGAGGCATAATACACCCGAGCACCCGGCGCCCCCCACGGATTGACTACAATATAAAACATCCCGTTGTAATAGCGAATGCTCGAGGCCCACATCCCTTTCCGATAGGCCGTCGTTTCGTTCAGCATATTGTACTCGGGCGCCATATCGAGGAAGGAGGCCGCGTGGGAAAGAATCTCCCAGTTCACCAGGTCTTCGGAGCGCAGGACGGTCAGACCGGGCGAGTCGGCAAAGGTCGTGGTGACCATATAAAAATATCGGCCGACACGGACGATGTCCGGGTCAGGATAGTCCGCATAAAGAATCGGATTGGTGAACGTGCCGTCGCCGTTGTCAGACTGCCAGCCGCAGCAGATCGCTGCATTAAAGGATGCGAAAAAAAGAGAGAAATGACTTGGAAAAACCGAGCTCTTTTTCTGTTCATAAACCCCCCATTTGTGGAGTATAAACCGTCTTCTTTTCTTTTTCTCCTGCCGCCTGCTTTGAAACGCCCATTTGGATTGTTATTTGTCTTTGTTGAATCCGGAAGGCACCGCCCCGGCATTGTTTGCCGGAGCGGTGCTTCGAACCGTTTTACAAGAAGACAGAAAGCGGTGTCCCCGATATGAACCGCTTACGGATTCGGATAGATCCGGTCATCTTCCAGCCACCGGGCTGCAAACGCCGCAAAGTCCGGCAGACTGATCCGGCAGTCGCCGTCGGCGTCGTACATACCCATGTCATAGATTTCCCGGTTGCAGACGGACCCGCCCATCACCGCCAGATATTCCTGGGCAATCTCGACCGTGCTGCGGGCATAGTTGTAAATCTTCAGGTCGTCAATGAGCCCGTCAAAGTCCGGGTCTGCCGTGTACTGGCTCTTGCCCAGATAGTTCACCGCAGCGGCCAAATCAATCGGATTGAAGGACATCGAGGTGTTGGCGGCCACGAGCTCTCCGTTGTAGTAGAGCCGCCCCGTAGTGCCGGTGAGGGTGAAGGCGATATGCGACCATTGGCCGACCGGCACGGCCGGACCGGTGAGCATCTGCTCGGTCCCGTTATCATCCCGAATGGCGAACCGCAGGGCATTACCGCCGTTATTGGGCGTGATGAACAGATAGTCTGTGGTCCCGGCACCGAAGTCCAGAATGCGGCTCCAGGTGAAGACGTTGTTGGGCCGCACCCACAGACTGATGGTCAGGTCTTCGTAATCAATCACACCGGCGGGAAGCTGAGCATACTGGTCATCAGAGGAATCTGAAACGGGGTTGCTCAGCTGCAGACAGCCGGTTCCGATGAGGGCGTCGGCGGTGTTCAGTCCGGGCAGGGGAGCTTCGCCGGCCTGCATCATCACGGCATT